>Ga0255087_1000142_pt1 | contig 33671 bp, 17 predicted proteins | sample Colum_Miss_RepA__FD_188561 | JGI IMG/M metagenome (GOLD analysis project Ga0255087, IMG submission 188561) | Freshwater microbial communities from Columbia River, Oregon, United States - Colum_Miss_RepA_8d | ecosystem: Environmental > Aquatic > Freshwater > River | place: USA: Oregon | collected...
CCTCGGAGTCCCCAGGCTGTTGGGTGCACTGCAAATTGTCTCGGTGAATCCTCCCGCAGGAACCGTTGAGTCGCTGGAACGCATCACGGTCACCTTCAGCGCACCGGTCAGCGGTGTCAGCCCGGCGGATTTTTTGATCAATGGAATTCCAGCCTCATCCGCGACCGGCTCCGGGAGCTCCTACGACTTCGTCTTCAAGACCCCACCGTTTGGTCCGGTGACCATTACCTGGGGGCCGTTGCACACCATCCAGGATCTCAGTCAGCCACCCGTTCGCTTCGATGCCTCGGTGGCGGGTGCCAGTTGGAACTACGCGCTGACCGACCCAAGGCCACCGGGATTGGTTTCGGTACTCCCCCCTCCCGGCGTGACCCTGAAGCAACTGGGGCAGGTTGAGATCCAGTTCAACCGGCCCGTGAACGGAATCGATGCCACCGACCTGCTGCTGAATGGCATCCCGGCTCTACAGGTCGAAGGGCTCGGGGCCGGACCCTACCTGTTTCGGTTCGCTTCAGTCGGGCCGGGGCTCGCCTCGCTGACATGGGCCGCCAATCACGGCATCCAGACCGAGGGTGATGGCCCGCGGAAGTTTGATGGAACCAGTTGGTCTTACCCGGTGGCACCGCTCATGCCGGACCGAAAAATCATCATTCGGGAGATGCTCTCGGAAAACCTTTCGGGCCTGAAAGACGAAGACTTGGATCCGGAAGATTGGATTGAACTCTACAACGCCGGAGACACCGAAGTGGATCTGGCCGGATGGAGCCTGAGCAACGATTCGGACACCCCAGGGCTCTGGGTGTTTCCCAGCCTCATACTACCGCCATCCAGTTCTACGCTGGTTTGGGCCTCAGGTAAGGATCGCACCAACTCGCCACCCAGCCGGTACTTGCACACCAACTTCAAGCTGAATCCCAATGGTGGATTCCTCCAACTGTCGGGACCCGAACTCCCCCGTCTGGCGGTCGATCAATTCGACTATCCCACGCAGGCCCCCAATTTCTCTTACGGACTTAATGGAAACGCGTCCGTCCGCGAGTTCCGTTTCTTTGCCAAGCCGACACCCTCCCAACCCAATGGAATCAGCACCCTGACCAATGCGGTCGCAGACCTGCACTTCAGCGTGCCCCGCGGATTCTTTGCCTACCCCTTTTCGCTGTCCATCGCGTCAGCCCAGCCGGGAACGCTGATTCGCTACACGACCAATGGCAGCATCCCGACTCTGACCAATGGGATCACCTACACTCAGCCCATCGCGATCAATGCCAGTCGGGTCATCCGAGCCGCCGGATTCGCCTCCAACCAACTGCCTTCCCGGGTCCAAACCCACAGTTACCTCTACAACCTCCCGAACTCTCGTCGTCTTCTACCCGTGGTTTCATTGGTGACGGCGACCAACAATCTGTATGGCCGAACCGGCATCATGGAATTCAACCCACGCAATACCCAGAACCACGGGCTCGCCTGGGAGCGGCCCGTCTCGGTGGAATGGATTCGGCCCGAGGACAACGGTGGGTTTCAGGTGGACGCCGGTATCCGCGTAGCGGGCGGCGACTACATCCGCGGTCTCTACGCCTACAACACAACGGCTTTGCCGCAGAGCAAGTACTCCTTCCGGCTCTATTTCCGAGGCGAATACGGGGAGGGACGATTGCGGTATCCGGTGTTCCCAGGAACCACCATTTCGGAGTTCGACACCCTGCACTTGCGGGCTGGTATGAACGATCACAGCAACCCCCTGCTGAAGGACGAATTCGTGAGATCTCTTTGCGATCAAGTGGGCATCGTTGCCAGTCATGGCACCTTCGTGAACCTCTTCCTCAATGGAGCTTATCGCGGCATTTACAATCCCACCGAACGGGTCAACGAAGACTTCCTCCAAGCCTATCATGGCGGTGGCCCTCTGTGGGATGTGATCGGTCCAGCCAACGCTGCGCTGGGAGGCGACACCCAGGCTTGGTCGGCGCTGCGAGCAGCCGCTCGAAAGGATCTCACGATTCGGGCCAACTACCTCGATGTGGCCGCCCGGATGGACATGACCAACTTCATCGACTACCTGCTACCGCACATCTGGTCCGACAATGACGATTGGCCCCATAACAACACCCGCGCTGCACGGGAGCGTGTGGCCGGTTCGAAGTTTCGCTTTTATCCGTGGGATACGGAGTTTTCGTTCGGTTCGCACGACGTCACCTACGACACCATCGCCAATACCCTTTCCAGCCTTTCACCTCCTTGGGGTACGACCGACTACCAATTGATCTTCAACGCCCTGAAGCGTTCTCCAGAGTTCCGACTGCTGTTCGCCGACCGGGTCCATCGAGCGTTTTTCAATGATGGCCCCCTCACCGACGAGCGCATCCGAGCCACTTACACGGGGCTCCGATCGCGACTGTCCCCGTCCATCCCAGGCTTCTCGGATGTCATCACCCCTTGGATCAACAATCGCCGACGGTACGTGACCAACTCCTTTCAGAAAGCTGGGTTTTTGGCCTCATCCAATGCCCCGGTGTTGAACCTCTTCGGCGGCCGCGTGATGCCCGGAACCCGACTGACGATGTCCCGCAGAACCGGGACCATTTGGTACACCACCAATGGAATCGATCCTCGCATGGCCTTCTCCTCGGAAGTAGCCCCTCAGGCCCGTCGCTATGCCGATGCCCTGTTGCTGCAACCTCCGGTTCAAATCCAGGCTCGGACTCTGAGCGGAACCAACTGGAGCGCTTTGATTTCTGTCAGTTTTCAATCCGCCACGATGGCTGCGCCGTTGTCGATTTCCGAGATCCAATACCACCCGGTCGGCGGCGACGCTTACGAGTTTATCGAGCTCTACAATTCGGGTTCGCTGCCTGCGGATGTATCGGGTTTTCAATTCACGGGAATCCAGTTTCGTTTCCCCTCCCCGACCCTGCCCATTCCGGCCGGTGGCCGCATCGTACTGGCCAACGATTCCAATCCCGTCTTGTTCCGCCAGCGCTATCCGGGCGTGCCGGTTTCCGGTTGGTTCGGAGGCTCTTTGGACAATGGCGGTGAGCGTTTGGAACTGAAGGACAAGGCAGGCCGCATTGTGACTTCTGTGGAATACGGTGATTCCCACCGCTGGCCCCAATCACCCGATGGCCAAGGCCCGTCGCTCGAAAATCGCGATGCCCGTTTGGACCCGGACGATCCGGCCGCTTGGAGCGCCAGTGCACCCGGAGGCACACCGGGCTTACCACCGCTGCCTGCAATCACCCCGCGCGTGGTCATCAACGAACTCCAGGCCACCGGCTCGCCAGACTGGGTGGAATTGTACAACCCCGGTTCCACCTCCGTGGATCTGAGCGGCTATTCGCTGACCGACAACGACGAACCTCGGCGAATGGTCATCTCTGGGGGCACCCTTCTCGGGCCCGGTGCCTACCGTGTGTTTCGCAACTCAGAGGCTGGGTCCGGCGGTTTGGATCGTCTGTCCTTCCCGCTGGATTCCGATGGCGAGACCCTCGTGCTCTTGAACCCCTCCGGGGAGCGGGTCGATGTCGTGCGATTCGGGCCGCAAGTCACCCAGCGATCATTGGCCCGGGATGGCACCGGCCAATGGGTGCTTGCACACCCGACACCGGGCACCGCCAACCAACCCTTGGTAGCAGCGGAACTATCAACCGCACTGACAATCAACGAGTTCCAGATTCTGCCATCCCGAGGATCACCTTGGATCGAGTTGCACAACGCCGACTGGCGACCCGCCTCGTTGGCGGGTTGGAGCTTGGTCACTTCCAACTCGGCGATACCGCTCAACACCATTTCGTTTGTGGAGCCCGGCGGTTTCTTGGTTTTCACAGCAGACCGTAAAACGGGTCCGCGCCAACTGGAAATGGACCTACCCAATTTGGCCGGCCTGCTCGTCTTGCAAGATCCGAAGGGAGCCGAAGTTCAGCGTATCACCTACAAAACTCAGGCGCGCGGAGCCACTTTGGCGCGGATCCCAGACGGCTTGGGTTCCCTTCAATCGCTCTTGTTCAGCGAGACCCCTGGCCTGAGCAACCGTGTGGAGTCCTTGGGCAAGAACCTCAGGATCACGGCATTTTCGGCCCGATCGGCTCCGGATTGGGTGGACATCGAGAATGTCTCCAGCGCTCCTGTTTCGAGGGTTGGCTTGCTGTTGGTCATCGATCCACCCGGACTTCCACCCATGGTGGTTTCGTTGGCTTCCAACAACACACTAGCGGCGGGTTCTCGACTGCGTGTGCTGTGCGGAGCCGACCCATCCGCCGCTCTCGGGAATCCGAACATCATCACCACGCCAACCCGTTTATCGGATGACGGAAGCAGTCTTCGCGTCGAAACCGACGAAGGACGCCTCATGGATCGCGTCGATTACGGCCCGCAGGTCGCTCAAAGAAGCGTCTTCCGATCCAATGACATCTGGTGGTTGTCGTCTGCCAGCGGATCCAACACCCCGCCTTTCACCGCAACCGCCTTGTCGGATGGCTCCACGCTCCGCATCAACGAGTGGATGGCCACCGGCGAAGCCGACGAAGAGTTCATTGAACTGTACAATCCGGACCCACTGCCGGCCGATCTCTCTCGCTGGGTTTTGACCGATGACCCGAGTGTTCGTGGCGTCACCAATAGGTACCTACCCACGCCCAGTTTCATCGCAGGCAACGGCTTCGCCCGATTCCGAGTCGAGGGCAGTTCGTCAGTAACCCCTGGATCGCCACTGGCATTTCGCCTGAGCGCACTCGGAGAAACCCTACGGCTGATTGGCAATTACGGTGGGGTCATCGACAGCGTGGATTATACAATGCAAGTCGATGGCATCTCAGAAGGGCTCTTCCCGGACGGCTCCACCAACCGCGTGCGTTTTCCGACACGTGCCACGCCGGGACTCCCCAACGCCGCCCCGGAAACCGACACGGATGGTGACGGGATTCCCGATCACTGGGAGCTCCTGAATGGACTGCGGCCCGACCTCGCCACCGACGCCATCCTGGATGCGGATGGCGACGGGCAATCCAACCGCAATGAATACAGGGCCGGAACGGACCCCCGCAATGCCTCGAGCGTTTTCCGGCTGACCGTGACTCGTGAGGCGACCGGCGGTTGGGTCTTACGATTCAACGCCCAGCCCGACCGCAGCTACACGGTGCAATCCTCAGACGTGCTGGGTTCGGGGTGGACCCGCCTTCAAGAAACAGCCCCCGGATCTCAGCGAGAAGTGATGATCCCCCTACCTTTGGATGCCGCCCAACGTTTCTACCGAGTGATCCTCCGCTGAGCTGAAACACTTCAGCCGACAGGCATGCGGCGGACACCTCGCGGAGGGGCTGGTGAATTTCCGTCACCACCGACGCCGCGCAAGCGTGGGTCAGATCCAAGGCGGCCAAAGGATTTCATGAAAGGTCCGCTTGGTACTGAGCGAAAGCTCGGGAAATGGACGATGCGCTCGATCACGACAGTCCTTGGAAGGAAACCCTCGACCGGTTCTTGCAGCCCTTCCTCGAACTCACCTTCCCAAAGATCGCCGGGCGCATCGACTGGTCGGTTGAACCCGTGTCGCTCGAGCAGGAACTCCGCGAAATCGTTCCCAACGCCGACCTCGGACCCTTGCGCGCCGACAAACTGGTCAAGGTGCGCCTCATCGACGGCAGCGACGAGTGGTTGCTCATCCACATTGAAGTCCAGATGCAGTACGATCCCAAGTTGCCTCGACGCCTCTTCGACTACTGCTGCCGCATCCACAGTCGCTACGACATCCCCGTCCTGCCCCTCGTGATCCTCGGCGACAACCGCCGCAACTGGCGACCCACCCGGTACTCGGGTGGCTTCGGCAACCACGGCCTGAGTATCCGCTTCGCCATTTGCAAGGTCGGCGATTTCAAGAACCGGCTCAACGTCCCACGCCACCGCAACAACCAAGCGATCTTCATCATCGCCGCCCACCTGGGCACCCAGAAACACCGCAAGAAACCCAAAAACCTCTACGAATACCGCCTCGAGCTCACTCGCAAGCTCCGCGGCAAGGGCTACACCGAATTCGAGACATGGCACCTGTTGCGCCTGATCGACTGGTTGATGCCTCTGCCCGAGGAGCTTATTGTCCCCTTGAGAAAAGAGATCGATCGACTCCAACACCCCAATCCCATGCCCTACGTCACCAGCTTCGAACGACTCGCCCGAAAAGAGGGCCGCCAAGAGGGGCGTCAAGAAGGCCGCAAGGAGGCGATCCTCGACATATTGGAAAGCCGCTTTGGCGACGTGCCCACCACCGTGCGCGAGCGGATCAACGCCCTCTGCGATGAGTCCAAGCTCAAGGAATTTCTGCGCCGCGCCAGCGTGATCCCCAGCCTCGAGGAGTTCTGAGATGTCACGGCCCTGACACATTCTCGGGGCCAAGTCTTGCCTCATTACGAGCTGTGATCATCTCAAGACGCGGCATCTCAAATAGGGCTTGTCATCCATCATTGCGAACCCCCGCCCAACGAGCCGCTCGGTTGATTTCGAGATCTTGTAGACGGTGCTGACATGGCGCTCCAGCAACGCACAAGGCTGAAGTAAGGTTGAGGAAAGTGATCCTCACCATCCGGTTCGGCCGCTTCGGTCACGCCACCTTGTGAGGATGTTCTTAAGCCGTCCAATTTCCCGAGGAAATATGCACTGGAGGCGAGGGTCGGAATCGGGCTGTTTGGAGATAGGTGACGGTCGGACAACCAACGGCTTGCCGGGGAGAGGCAGCGGTGATCATCGATGCGAACGGATTGCTCTGCTCAGGGCTTTATCGCCGGTCTTGCGGATCAGGCGAAGATTTCTTGCACGACACGGCCGTGGACGTCGGTCAGTCGGAAATCCCGTCCGGCGTGACGGTAGGTCAGTGCTTCGTGATCCAACCCCAACAGGGCCAGCAGCGTCGCATGGAGGTCGTGCACGTGGACCTTCTGATCCACGCAGTAGAATCCGTAGTCGTCGGTCACACCGTAACTGAAGCCGGGCTTCACGGCTCCGCCAGCCAGCCACATGGTGAAGGCATGCGGGTGGTGATCCCGGCCATCGTCTCCTTGAAGGGTCGGAGTCCGTCCGAATTCGCCGCCCCACATGACGAGGGTCTCGTCCCAAAGCCCACGGGCCTTGAGATCCTGGAGCAGCGCGGCGATGGGCCGGTCCACCTCAGCGGCCAAGCGACCATGCTCCCGGGTCAGATCCGAGTGCTGATCCCAATAGCCGTGGCTCGCTTGGACAAATCGCACTCCGCGCTCGCTGAACCGACGCGCCAGCAGGCATTGACGGGCGAAGGACGAGGTCTTGGGATCATCCAAGCCGTACAGCTTGCGGGTGGCTGGCGTCTCCCGATCTATATCCATGGCCTCCGGAGCCTCAGACTGCATGCGGAACGCCAATTCAAAGGCTTCGATCTGGGCTTCCAAAACCGCATCGGTTCCCACCGAAGTCAGGTGATCGCGGTTCATCTCACCCAGCAAATCCAGCTGAGCCCGCTGGGTCTTGGCATCGCCGTTGGGATCGTGGAGGTAATGGATGGTGGCCCTATCCACCGGCACTCCACCGCCGATGGGCGTGCCCTGATGGACGGCCGGCAGGAAGGCGCTCGACCAATTGCCCACACCGCCATGCCCCAGCGTCGGGTTGATGGTGATGAAGCCCGGAAGGTTCCGATTCTCGCTACCCAATCCGTAGGTGATCCACGAACCCATGCTCGGTCGCACCACGGTGTCGGAACCCGTGTTGAGCTTCAGCAACGCGCCGCCGTGCGCTTCGTTGGTCCCATGAATCGACTTGATGAAGCACAAGTCATCGGCTCGGGCCCCGACCAATGGAAAGAGGTCGCTAATCATCGCACCGGACTGGCCGTAGGGCCGGAATTCCCACGGAGAACGGCGCAAATTGGAAGTCTTGGCGAACTGGATCCGGGGTTTGTCGAAGGGCAACGGCTTGCCCGAATCCTTCAAGAGCCGAGGCTTCCAATCGAAGGTATCCACATGCGATGGCCCGCCATGCATGAACAAGAAAATGATCCGCTTGGCCTTGGACCGAAACAGCGGAGCCCGGGCCGCCAACGGGTTGCGCTGAATCTCCGAACCCCTTGCGCGCAAACCCGGGGACATCAATCCCATCAGGGCGAGGTTGCCGAAGCCGAGCGCGGAACGACGCAGGAGTTGGCGTCGTGACATCCGTGAGTGCATGGCTGGGTTCATGGGAATCAATCGCGGTACTGGAATTCAGAACTGGCCAGGAGCACCTGGCACCAAGCCAGCCACCGATCTGCAGAATCCGGTGCGGTGGCCGTGGTTCCCGGTTTGGACAAAAACGCGACCGCGCGGCCCTGCTCCGCATCGGTCGGCAACCGACCGAGAACCCGCTCATAGGCGAGGCTCACCCGTTGCTGCAGGGTTCGTTGCTCCACCGATCGGACATCCGATGCCAACGCACCCGCCTGATCCTTGACCCAGGGACTGTTGATCCAGAAGAGCGCCTGATGGGACACCACCGTGGGAGTGCGCCGCGACACCCCGACACTGGGATTGGCGAAGTCGAAGAGTGTGAGCAAATCATAGACACGGTCGCGGACCACCGGCAGGTAGAGGGTGCGACGCCGAGAGGTTTCAGAGACCGTGTCCTCCGGCGTGTATTCGTCATTCGCCCACGCGACCAAGCTCCCGCCCATCGAGCGATCGAGGCGTCCGGATACGGCCAGCACACCGTCGCGAATCATCTCCGCCTCCAACCGTTGTCGGGGGTAGTGCCAAAGCCATCGGTTTTCCGGATCGGTCTCGATGCCTTTCGGATCGCCTTGGATGCGGCCGGCCTGCCGCCAGGTGGCACTGGTGAGGATCTGGCGATGCAGTTGCTTGAGGTTCCAACCACTGTCGACAAAACCCCGCGCCAACCAGTCCAGCAATGCGGGATGCGTGGGAACATCCCCGCGCACACCGAAATTATCGGAACTGCGGACCAACCCGTTTCCAAAGTGAGCCTGCCAAACCCGATTGACCAAAACCCGCGACGTGAGAGGGTGATCGGGCTGGGTCAACCAGCGAGCCAGTTCCAGACGACCACTTTGTGATTCTGGAATCACCGGAGCCTGACTCACTCGAATGGCCTTGGGAAAGCCGCGCGGCACCGGATGAGCCGCCAATTGAAGATGGCTGCCCCGGATGTGTACCGGCAAATTCGCCACCGTCCCTTCTTCCACGGACAGCGCAAATTCAGGAGCTCCCGGATCTTGCCGCTTCAAAGCTTCCCGTTCTTGTTCTTTCTGCGAAAGGGCATCTCGGACGGCTTGCGGGTAAAAGGGCTTGGGATCCTTCGGCAAGGCGAGAACTCCATCTGCACCAAAAACTGCTGCACGCGCCTCGGCCCATTCGGCTTCTCGGCGCTCAGAGTCGGTCAAGTGGTCGAAGTCCAAGCGAAGCAACGCCGGCCAATCGCGGGTACGTTCCGGCGAGTTGTACGCTTCACTGACGCGCTCCGCGGTCCAAACCTCGTCCGACAAAACCACTTCGTCCAAACGCCCCTTGAAGTGGACATGCCCATCAGGCCGCTGACCCACTGAAAAACGCCCGGATCCTGCCATGCGGGGTTTGCCGACCTCAACTTGCCCAGCGGACTTCCCATCCACGAACAAGCAGAAGAGTTTGCCGTCGTAGGTGGCCACCACTTGATGCCACTCCCGCCGCTTGATGGCCTGCGTCGCCCGAAGGGAAACCACCCGCTCCGGGCCACCCCCAATGTTCAGGTAGGCCATGGGATGCTTCCCATCGAGCAGTAGCGCGTAATGTCCCTCGGCCCATTCGTTGTCGTTCTTGGACACCAACCACCGACGCGCATCCCCTTCCTTGCCGAACTCGTCGGCATACACCCAGGTCTGAAGGCTCCATTGATTGGGCTCGAGATCGGGGCTCGAGGGGCGATTGATGTGGTTTCGGCCATCGGCCTGAAAACCGAATCCCACCCGACCTGAAGCCAACTGAACCCCAGTCGACTTGGAGTCGTTGCCGGCGCGTAGCGGGGCCATCCAGGATTCGCGGGCTGCCGCATCCTTCGCCAATTCCTCAAGGGTGCGACGGACACCCGGGGTCGGCGATGGACCCTGCCACCATTGCTTCCAGCGCCCTTCGAGACTGTTGGTCGCCACCGACCTGGAAACATCGAGCCACAGCGGGAGTTCACGTGCCAACAGGCCTTGCCACTCGCGCAGCAGTTCGGCATCCGCCGCACGGACTGCTTCATCGTACTCCTTCTGAAACCGGCTCATCGACGCCTTGTGAGCCTCGATGGCTGACATGCGTTGGCTGCTCGTGATGCGCCGCTCGTTGAACTTCGAGACAAAGGCCAAATTCTCCAGCGTCTTGGTGCTGCGGAAAATCCCGGCCATGGCGTAGTAATCTTGGGCACTGATCGGATCGAATTTGTGATCGTGGCAGCGGGCACAACTCATCGTCAGACCGAGAAACGCCCGACCGACGACGTCGATTTGCTCGTCCACCATGTCCATCACCAACTTGGGCTTGTCCTGTTCGGCCAACATCTTGGGACCCAGCACCAGAAACCCGGTGGCCATCCACCGATCAAACACTTGGGATTCCGGGACGCCCTTTCGATCGAGAAGGTCTCCCGCCAACTGATCGACGACGAATTGGTCGTAGGGTTGGTTGGCATTGAATGAGCGGATTACCCAGTCGCGATACCGCCAGGCATTGGCCATCACCTTGTTCTCGTCCTGACCATTCGTGTCGGCATAGCGCGCCAGATCGAGCCACCAACGCCCCCACCGTTCACCGTAAGCGGGCGAAACCAAATAACGGTCGACCATGCGCTCGAAGGCTTCCGGAGAAGTATCTGACAGGAAGGTAGCCACCTCGGCGGGCGTGGGAGGAAGGCCTGTGAGATCCCAGGCCACTCTCCGAATCAAGGCACGCTGCTGAGCTTCTGGAGCCCTATGCAGCCCCTGCGTGCCCAAGGCCGCATCAATGAACCGATCGATCGGATTCGCTGAAGCCACTGTTCCAACAGTCGGTGGTGGAATGGGTGGCAACTGAACCGGTCCCAACGACCACAGTGATGCAGCACTCGTTTGAGCGCCGTGCGCGCCCCGACTACTGATCAGCAACAGCAGAACCACCCAGCACCCCAATGGCTTCCACCAACAACCTTTCAGCGCCCAACCGGCGCTTCCAGTACCTGAAATGGAATCCCTGAGATCCATGAAACTCTTTGGAAACTATGTGACGCATTTCCCTTCTCGGCCAAGCACCGTCTGCACTCCCGATGGGTTCACGTTCATCCAAAACAAAGATTCTCCAAACAAGCCTGACCACGAGTATGGATGTGCCTTGATCTGTGGACTGGATCGGCTGAGCGTTGCCTAACTCGAATCCAATTCAATCCCATGCCAAAGCCCCTCCGCCTCGGAATCATCGGTACCGGTTTCATCGCAGACGTCATCGCTCAGGCGCTGAAAGGGACCTCGGAGGTGACCTTGAATGCGGTGGCCAGCCGTCGGATGGAAACAGCCTCAGCGTTCGCTTCGCGCCACGGATCGGTGCCGGTGTTCGAATCTTGGGAAGCGCTTATCACCTCGGGGACTGTGGATGCCGTCTATGTGGCCACACCCACCTCGGCTCGGGAATTCATCTGCGTGGCAGCTGCGGCTCAAGGGTTGTCCGTCCTCGCCGACAAGCCTTTCCTCAATTCGGAATCGCTCAAGCGCATCACCGAGGCCTGCACACAAGCCAAGGTCACTTTCCTCGACGGAACGCACTTCACCCACCATCCGCGGACTCAAACGGTTCGCGAGGCCTTGCCTGAAAAAACCGGTCCGCTGCAGGGATTGCGAACGTCATTTTTCTTCCCGGCCCTCGACCGCAACAATATCCGGTTGCAGCCCGAAAAGGAACCCACCGGAGCCATCGGGGACATGGCCTGGTACTGCATGCGGGCCATCGTCGAATACTCTGGCAGTGATGCGGCCGTGGCCGAATGCCGGAGCTGGGCACAACGCGACGAGGTAACCGGTGGGTGGATTCGCGGGACTGGTTTTATTCGGCTGAGCGATGGATTCACCGCCACCTGGGATGCTGGCTACACGGTAGGCGCCTGCCTCATGGATCTCGATTTGATGGGCACAAACGGCGTGATTTCCATCGACGACTTCGTGCTCGATTGGGACGGCGGCTTCGGCAGCCCTGACACGACCCGCCCTGTCGGCTTCACCCATCGATTCGGCATGGCCAATCCCGCCACGTGGGTTCGCACTGAAACCCCTTCGCCCAAGCGTCAATCCACCCAAATGCTCGAAGCGTTCGCCCGTCTGGCCCGGAATCCCCAAGGCCCAGAGGTGGCCGCGAGCATTCGCCGGAGCCTGCGAACCCAAGAACTGGTCGATGCTCTGGTGGCTTCTTTGCGCGATTGATCCGGTAGACCGGCGGGTTTCCCGCCTTTTATTGATTCCTACCCATGCATGCAAAAATCCAGGCCCTGATCCAACGCTACCAACTGGAACCGCTTCCGGTCGAAGGCACTCTCTTCGTCCAGTCCTACCGGACGTCCTTGGAACTCCAGCCAGGGCGGCCAGCTGGAACCGCGATGATCGGACTCTACTGTGAGGAACCCTTGAGCCACTCGCTCTTCCATCGACTCACCCTCGATGAAGTGTGGCACTTCTACAGCGGTGACCCATTCCGCTTAATCCTCTTGCGCCCAGATGGAAGCACCGAAGACGTGGTTCTCGGACCGGATCCCACCCAAGGACATCACTGTCAGTATGTCGTACCGGCCGGAGTCTGGCAGGCAGCTCATCTCATCGCAGGAGGGCTCTATGCGCTTTACGGCTGCACCTTGGCACCCGGATACATGCCCGACATCTTTGAAGGCGGAACCCGATCCTTGCTTTCGGCCACCTACCCGTCCCGCCAGTCGGACATAGAACGGTTTGCGTGTCCGGATCATGAAACCCGAATGCCCGAGTAACCTAGGAGTTCTCACGAACATCGAACGGTTTGTGCTCATTGACCCCGTCTGGAATTCCGAGACCTTCTCGGGACCGTTCCATTCAGGACCGATTCCCGATAAACTGACCGAGGTCAGGTGGTGGGAGTAAAGGCCTCCATCGGTCCGGTCCTCATATGATTGCCTGCAAGGAACGCTGGATTTCGACAATGGTCTGGTCGGTCGGTCTGTGGCTGGGAGTGTCTGCTCTTGCGGTCGAACTGCCGTCCCGAATCCACACGGCCGAGTCATCGGTTCGGCCCAAGGCGATGGCCGTGAGTGCCTTGAGGGGCCTCACTCCTCAGGTGAGTCTTCGACTGGCAGCACCCGACCTCTCCGTTGTTCAAGCTGAGGACGTGTTGAGCCTCCAGCACGATGCCAAGGGACGGGCCCGTGTTGGCATTCGGCGCTTGCTCACCGACCCTATCCGACTGCTCGGCGCCAAGTCCGCTTGGACTCTTCTGCCGGATGGCACGCGGGTGTGGAGTGCCCGCCTGGAGTCTGAAGAGGCTCTAGGCATTCGGGTTCGCTTGGAATCCACCCGCCTGCCCGCCGGAACCGAACTGCGTGTCTTCAATGCCGATGATTCCTCAGAGATCCAAGGCCCCTTCAATGCCGAGACTCTGGGGGAGCGGGATGGTTTCTGGACGCCCAGCATCTTTGGTTCGGCGGTGATTCTGGAGGTCCGTGTGAGTCCGGATTCCAACCTCCCCTCGTTTCGCATCACCGAACTCACCCATCGGTATATCCGACTCGGGGAAGACACAGCGGGCAAGGCTGGCACCTCCACCGCGTCCGCCAAGACCGCAGCCAGTTGCAACATCGACGTCAGTTGCGAACCCGCATGGGCCACCACGTCTCATGCCGTGGCCGGACTCGGGACGGTCGGCGTGATCGGCGAACTCTTCTGCACAGGGTGTCTCTTGAACGATCTCAACGAATCACCCAAGACGGACTATTTTCTCACGGCCGCCCATTGCATCACCAGCCAGGCCGAAGCCGATTCCACCGAATTCTATTGGAACTACCAAACTGCCAACTGCAAGGGCGCCATACCCAATCCCTCAACGGTTCCCCGGACCGTCGGTGGTGCCAGCATCCTCTCGACCAAAAGTCGAGGCAGCGGTAACGACCACTGCTTCATGCAGTTACGGGGCACGGTTCCTAGCGGTGTCACGTATGCCGGATGGAATTCCGATCCTCCGGCCCCGGGAGAAGCATTGGCTGGCATTCACCACCCCCAGGGGGATTACAAACGCATCAGCATCGGAGTCACCCAAGGCGAGAACACCAATTTTCGCACCGTGCGATGGACCCGCGGAGTGACCGAGGTGGGCAGTTCCGGTTCTCCGCTCTTCAATGCGAAGCAGCAGGTCATTGGTCAGCTCTATGGCGGAGATTCGGATTGCTCCAATCTCGATCCGTCCCAGCAAATCGATGAGTACGGCCGATTCAATGTCACCTTCCCCACGGTCCGTCGATGGCTGCTGAACGAACCAGTGACCCTACCCGCCAACGACAATTTCTCGGCAGCCCAGACGCTGTCGGGAGATCAAGGATCCATCGCCGGCAACACGGCCAATGCTTCCCGGGAAACCGGTGAGCCCGACCACGGTCAGGGCGGCGGGCGAAACTCGATCTGGTATCAATGGACGGCCTCCTTCTCGGGCGTGGTCACCTTTGAGACGGCCGGGAGCGATTTCGACACCACGCTTGGAGTCTATCAGGGCAACGCCGTGAACCAATTGCTTCGCATCGCGGGCAATGACGACTTCGAACTCGGACAAACCTCAAGTCGGGTCGGTTTTCTGGTCACGACGGGAACCCGATACCACATCGGCGTGGATGGACGCGATGGAGCCCAAGGCGGTCTCCAACTGAGCTGGCACCCCGGCGGAACGGCGACGCCACCTCTGAATGATCTGTTCACCGATGCAGCACGTACAGTGGGATTCGGCGGCGTTTACCGGGCGTCCAACCGCGGATACACCCGTGAGCTACTGGAGCCCGCCCATGCTGGAGGCTCGGGGCAACGGTCGGCGTGGTGGCGCTGGACCGCCCCCATTTCCGGGCCAACCGTCATCAACACGCTGGACAGCAGCTTCGACACGCTGCTGGCCGTCTACATCGGCAATTCCGTTTCCACATTGCGGCGGGTGGCCGAGAACGACGACATCGATCCGATCCTCGACAACGTCCAAAGCGAAGTGAACTTCGGCGCCAGCGCCGGCGTGACTTACTACATCGCCGTGGATGGCTTTTCTGACGGGATCATCCAAGAGGACGGAAACATCCGGTTGGACATCTCCCAAAAAGGCGGTCAACCCACTGGCAACAACCAGTTCGCCGATGCCACGACCCTGACAGGGGCTCAAGGGGTGGTCACCGCCAACAATCTTCGGTTTACCCGCGAAAACGGTGAACCTTCGCACGGCGGCGTGCGGGGCAGTCGATCCGCTTGGTGGCAGTGGACAGCTCCGAACGACGGTACTGTCCGCTTCGAAACCACAGGCACCGCTTTTGACACCCTGTTGGCCGTTTACACCGGAGATTCGGTCAATGTCTTGAAACTCGTCATGGAGAACGACGACATCGTCTCCGGTGATGTGTGGCAAAGCCGCCTAGAATTTGTAGCAAAGAAAGGCACGTTGTATCGCATCGCCGTCGACGGATTCTATGACGCAGGACCGCCCGCGACCCAAGACGAAGGAAATATCCGACTCGCTTGGGAACAGGCTGTCCCTGTGCGGCCTTTCGCGGTGACGGCGTCTCAGGCCAGCGACGGCCGGTTTGAAGTCCGTCTGATGTCCCTGTCGGGAATACGGTACGCACTGGAACGGACAACAGATTTATTGCAGCCGTCAGCCCAATGGACCCGCATCGCCACGGCGGATGGCAATGGTTCTGAACTCATCCTCCAAGACACGATTCAACCGGGATCGCAGGCCAGCTACTTCCGAGTGGTGACAGTTCCCTGAATGAAACAGACGGACCCTTAGTGACTCTTCCCCCAGTGAATCGCTCTGGCCACCCATCGAATCCGACGACCACCGTCTCTCCGTTCCGTCTGCTGCTGGAAATCAACGCCCTCTCGCTCGGACGCAAGGTGTTGGCGCTCCGCCAGAAATCACGCCTCTGGGTGGGTGTCATCGGGGTCTTTCTCGTGGGCTATGCGGTCATGGCCTACGCCCTCTTCCACCAAGGGCTGCAATTCCTTTCCCGCTTCCCTGGACTCGGGGGCCTGCTGGTGGAACGACTGATCTTCCTGCTCTTCGCCTGCCTCTTCGGCCTGCTGCTGCTGAGCAACCTCATCATCAGCTATTCCAACTTCTTTCGGAACCGGGAGTCGGAGTTCCTCCTGCCCCTACCCATCCCACCGGAGGTCATCTTCCGATGGAAGTTTATCGAATCGGTCTTGCTGGCCTCCTGGGCCTTTCTGTTCTTGATCGCACCGCTGCTCCTGGCCTACGGGCGTGTATCGCGGGTTGATTGGCATTTTTATCCCATCACCGGATTTCTGGTGACCCTCTTCATCGTCCTGCCCGGGGTGGCGGGATCGGGCTTCTCCCTCTTGCTCGCCCGATATCTCGACCGGCGTTTGTTTCAGTCACTCCTCCTGAGCGGACTCACCTTGCTGATTGGCTTTTTCTTCTGGCGCACGCAACCGACGGTGGTGACCGAAGAGATGCTGCTCGAGAACCGGGTGCTAGTGGTGATCGACCGACTTCTGGACAACACCCGTATCGTGCAGTTCCCGTTCCTGCCCAGTTATTGGCTCAGTTCGGCGATGCAGAATTGGATCGAAGGAGCCTTCCGCAGCGCAGTTTTCTACGGAGGCGTTCTGCTCAGCTACACGTTGTTTTTCGGATTGGTAGCCATGACCCGATTCGGCGCCGTCCTCTACGAAGCCGCGAGTTGCGTGCGCAGTCGTGGATCCATTTTGGGACACTGGAAGTGGTTGCAACGGTTCAACCGCTCTGCTGGCAAGGCCGCATCCGACCGAAGCCTGTTGGAGCGCTGCGTCGAAGCCATTCCCGGCCTCCCTGGCGATGTGGGGACCATCTTGGTGAAAGACATACGGGTCTTCTGGCGTGACACGACCCAATGGGGGCAAACCCTCATGCTGTTCGGTTTGCTCACGGTCTACCTGATGAACCTGCGGAACTTTTCTCGGCAATCGGATTCTGCCTTCTGGGTCGCCATCACCAGTTTCCTCAATCTCGGAGCCTGTTCACTGAACCTCGCCACCATCACCACTCGGTTTGTCTTCCCCCAATTCTCTCTCGAAGGCCGGCGGGTTTGGCTCATGGGCTTGGCACCGCTGGGGCTGGCGCGAGTGGTGTTGTGGAAATTCATCACGGCTTCGGTCCTGACAGGAATCCTGACCCTGAGTCTGACTCTCCTGAGTTGCCAGATGCTCCACCTCGACGCTGCGCACACGGTTTACTTCGCCATCGCCATTTGCGTGATGACCCTCGTGTTGAATGCCTTGTGCGTGGGCTTGGGAACGCTTTATCCGAACTTTGCCGAGACCAACCCCGGCAAGATCGTCAGCGGATTCGGTGGCACCTTCTGTCTGGTCCTGAGTTTCGTGTACATTCTCGGCTCGGTCCTGCTGCTGGCGTTCGGCAGTCCCTGGGGATGGCGTGGCGAAGAACCGGACAGCCTCCGTGCCGGCATCACCGGCGTGCTCTTCGCGTTCATTTCTTTGGCGACCGGCGGGATCCCCCTGCGCCTGGCATTGCATCGCGCACGCACCATGGAGCTTTAAAAAGTCCGACTGCGAAGCCCTGCTTCTTGGGCCCAATTCCAGACCAAACCCGGCCTGCATCATCCCGAGAACAACCCCATCAGAACGTGAACGCACCCAGAAAGGATCGGACTGAAAACTTGACCCTGAGTTGGAGCGCATGATTTCATTCCTGCCCAGCGGAGAGGTGGCCGAGTGGCTGAAGGCGCTGGTTTGCTAAACCGGTTTACGGTCAAAAGCCGTAACGGGGGTTCGAATCCCCCCCTCTCCGCCAGCTTTTTCATCCCAGATACTCTATTTCCTGACACTTGAAGCCAAGTTGACGCTTGAAGCCAAGTTCTCAGGGATTTTTCGCGTTCTGCTGGTGCCGCTTCTCGTCCAGCACCTGGATCCCAGCGATCCCTACAAAGCCCTCGAAGCTCAGTCTAATGGCGTCCCTAAAGTAGTGCTCTGCTACTGCAGACCCGCCCCCATGTTGATTCCGCCCGGACCGGAGGTGTTTTCGGTCGGAAACCAGAAGCGCTTCTTCTTTTCGGCAGCGATGCTCTGGGGTTGGTTCATCCTCTCCACATGACCGTCGGACATGATGTAGTGGCCACGCTTATTGTGGCGGATGGTCAGGGTATGGCTGCCGAAGGTGGGGCCGGCTTGTCCGGAATAGTCATCTTTGGCCATCACGGCCTCCATCAAGAACATCGTCTGGGCCGGTGCGATGAAGGTGCTGGTTTCCTCTTCATGGCATAGACCGCAATTCATGGCATAGCTGTAGTCACGCTTACCCTTGCGGCCCGGAGGGCCTCCCACGGCGGGCACGGTGATTTTCTTGTTCGATGACAGATCCCGTTGGTCGGTCGGACACAAATACACCGCCTTGGCGCCCACGTACGGAAAGAGCTTTCCGGTGGTGAGATCGCCGACCTTGACGCACAACCAATTGCGGAACGATGGCATGTGTCCGCGGTTGTCCGGCGTGTACAATTGGGCTGCCAAACCCATCTGACGGCCGTTTGAAAAACAGACCACACCGCGGGCCGATTCCTGACTCCGGGCCAGCGCCGGCAGCAAAAGCCCCGCGAGGATGGCGATGATGGCGATCACGACCAACAACTCGATGAGAGTGAAGGCTCTTTTATGCACTCGGGCAGAATAGGACACCGGGCTTTTCATCGGGCTTGGGGAATCATTTGTGACTAACCCTCTGAATCAGGTTCCACAAGGACCAATCGAAGGAACGTCAATAAGCCCCCCCGCAGACTCGCTGATTGGGGACCGAACGTTTGACACGGTTTGCTCGTGCATGGGTTGCCGGATCATAGTCTTAGGATGGGACGCAAGACTCCCATCAAGGCGGCCAAAGCAACTACGGCGACACCGGGCCATCGGCCCCATCGCAGGAGCGAAAAGGTAAGCGCCAAGATCACGAGAGATACCCCGTCCCAGGATCCTTGGACCGTGACCACCGTCGCCGCACCCAGTTTCCAAGCCAGATTCAGGATCATTCCCACCACGCCTGCTGAAACCACACCCATCCATTTTCCCCAAGACTTCAACCCCTGCAATCGCTCGACCCAAGGCGCACCCACAAAAATCCACAGGAAGCTGGGGAAAAATGTCGTCCACGACGTGATGCCTGCACCGAGAATGCCCGCCACGATGGGCGACAAGGATCCGGGATGGTGCCATGCCCCGAGGAAGCCAATGAACTGAAGAACGATGATGAGCGGACCCGGCGTGGCTTCCGCGAGGGCCATTCCAGCCATCATCTCGGAACCTGAAACCCAATGGAAGCGCTCGACCCCTTGTTGTGCTACATAAGGCAGCACCGCATAGGCTCCACCAATGGTGACCACCGAAGCCCCGCTAAAAAAGATACCTTCTTGAACGAGCACATGCCGGACTCCGAACGCGAAGGCTGCCAAAAGCACTGGCAACCACCACAAGGCGACGCAAACCAGGAACACGCGAACCGAGCTCCGCATCGTGGGAAATGGCGCCCCGGAATGCTCCACCGATTGGCGCAGATCCTCGGCCGGAATTGAAGGGACTGCTTCAGGCATTAGACGCCGCCACAAGATACCTGCCAGAAACACCGACAGCAGCAGCAGCGGAAACGGCCATCCCTGGTGGATCCCGATCCACGTTCCCAAGGCCATAACCCAGTGCCAACGGGAGCGAAGCCACCGCTGTGACAATCGGATCACCGCCGCTCCCATCAGAGCCACCACCGCTGGTTGGACTCCTTGCAGAGCGGCACTCACCCACGGAACAGCACCCCAGATGGCGTATCCCCAACTCAGGATGAGCAAGAGGGCCGCCGCCGGCAGCACAAAGAGTGATCCAGCCACCACGCCTCCCCGGGTACCATGCAGCCACCACCCCAGGTAGGTGGCCAACTGTTGAGCCTCCGGCCCCGGCAACAGGACACAGAATTGAAGCGCATGTTGGAACCGCTGGTCATCGACCCAGCGGCGATGCTCCACCAACTCCTCGTGCATGAGCGATATCTGCGCAGCGGGTCCGCCGAAGCTGAGGCAACCGATCTTCAACCACAGTCGACAGGCCTCGCGGAACGAAGGCCGAATGAGTGGATCATGGGGCAACCCCGTGGGCAAAAGGCTCGGATCTGGGGAGATCATTCGACGGGCTTTGGAACGGAGCGTAATACAAGGGAAACCTCATCAAACCATGTGAAGCATTACTCGACGCGTCCGGGCGGGCGAACACCAGATCCAACGCGTTGGAGTCGGCGGTCGCCGAGTTCTTCCCGGGCTCCTTCGGCCAAGGCCAACAGACGATCCCGGACTTCGGGGTGATCGGCGATGACGTTCACGCGTTCCGCCGGATCCTGCCGCAAATTGTAGAGTTCGGTGCCCACGGCCAGCCGCTGATACGGAGCCGGCACGCCGTTGGTCCCACCGGGTTTTCCGCCCAAGGTCTGGGAAGTGTGAGGAAAGAAGAGTTTCCAGTCGCCACTGCGGACAGCCAGCAAGTCTCCCTGATTGTAGTAAATGAAATAGGCCGCGTGAGGATGGGTGGCACCGCGATCCCCTCGTAAAATAGGCCAGACATCGAGGCCGTCGATCTTGCGAGGCGGCAAGTCCGCCCCGGCCAAGCGAGCCACGGTCGGCAGCACATCGATGGTCATGAGGGGCGTGTCATTGGTGCGACCTTGGGGAATGTGGCCCGGCCATTGCATGACGCAGGGAACCCGGATGCCGCCTTCGAAACTGGTCCCCTTCCCTTCGCGAAACGGACCGGCACTGCCGCCGTGTTGGCCGTAGCTCAGCCAGGGTCCGTTGTCGGAAGTGAAGATGACGAGGGTGTCCTTCTCCAAACCATTGCGCTTCAGGGCCTTGAGCACCTCGCCCACCGACCAGTCGATTTCTTCGATGACGTCTCCGTAGAGTCCCTGTCGGGAACGTCCGGCGAAACGCGATCCGACGAAGATCGGCACATGGGGCATGGCATGGGCCAGATAAAGGAAGAAAGGTCCCCGAGCGTTGCGCTGGATGAATGAGACCGCTCGCTCCGTGTAGCGGCGAGTCAACAGTGACTGGTCGGGAGTCTCCTCAATGACCCGATCCCCTTCGATCAGCGGCAATGGCGGATAGGTCCCCTTGGCGGCATTGTCATTCTGCGGCCACATATCATTGGAATACGGCAGACCGAAATACTCATCGAATCCCTGTCGGGTCGGCAGCAGTTCCGTCGGGCGACCTAGATGCCATTTGCCGACGATGGCAGTGGCGTATCCGCGGGGTTTGAGCACCTCGGCGAGGGTCATCTCCTCCGGATTCAGTCCGATCTTCTGGTTGGGTCCCAGTGCTCCGTGGATGCCGATACGGTTGGCGTAGCAACCGGTCAAGAGGGCAGCCCGCGAAGCCGAACACACGGCCTGCGCCACGTAGAACGAAGTGAACCGAGTTCCGCGCCGAGCGATGCTGTCGATGTTCGGAGTGCGAATTTTCTTCGCCCCGAAGCAACCCACGTCACCCCACCCCAAATCGTCGCAGTAGATGAGGACCACGTTCGGGGGACGCTGTTCCTTCGCCAGCGCCGTCGATGCCCAAGCACAGAACGCGATCCAGAACGGGAACCAGCACCGGGAAATCATGGCTCTATCTTTTCGAAACCCGAACAACCTGGGAAGTGCCAATGGCAAGCCTCCGGCCCGCACACGAATTGAGAAAAACCCAACACAGACCCAGGAGAGCCCGCCTTTACCGCCTTGCCTGTGCTCGGCCGATGATCAGAACATTTCGGCTCATGCCTCACTTGATGTCACTCGCACAGCCCTTGCGAATATTCGGCCTGGCCTGCGCACTGGTCCTTGAGGCCTTGGCCGAAGGAGTTCCTGACGTCCTGCAGACGGTTTCGGCCGCCGTGGAAAACTTCCGACCCTCCGGAGGCGTGGCGCAGACGTTCACCGCGGGCATGAATGGACGTCTTCTGGCCGTGGTGCTCGATGGAAGCAGCAACAACGCTCGGGAAGACCGCTCACTTCAGGTGGAGATCCTTGAAGTGGATCCCGCCAACCTGAAGCCGAACACCAACAGCCTCGCGTTAATCCAAACAACTCTCGCCGCCGCGCGTGCAGCCTCAGGCAATGGACTCCTCCGTTTTGATTTCTCCACGAACCGGATCCAACTCTTGGCGGGCCGACCTTACGCGATCGCTTGCCGCTTCGTTGCTCCCGGCACCGAGGAAATGTCGCTGCGGTCTTCGTATCTTGACGTCTCGCCTGGCGGTCAACTCTGGCGACGGTCAGGCGTCAATTGGGTACTAGCTCCTTCTCCGGCCGGCGGCCCCGTGGGCCAGGATCTGGTGATGACGACTTGGATGACTCCGACGGCTGCTCCAACGGTGGCGATCCGGTCGCCGGAGGGGTCGGCCGTGTTCGCACCCGGCGCTGGGGTACCCATCCTCGTGGAGGCCGCTTCGGACTCGAACATTCTCCGGAGCGTCACCTTCTACGCCAACGGATTGGAACTAGGAGTCCGTTCGGCACCTCCCTTCGAGTTCACCTGGACGAATCCGCCCACGGGCAACCACATCCTGCAGGCCAGTGTCCTGGATGCCGACGGACAGGTCACATGGTCGACCCCGGTCAGCATTCTTGCAGACCTCGATGCCACTGCGCTGCCGCGGATCCGGGTCGAGGACACCGCCTCACCCGAAGGCAACTCAAGCCTCCCGCCCTTGGTTTTTCCAATCACTCTTTCGACACCGGCGTCGGAACCAATCACCGTGCGATACCGCACCCGCGACCGTTCCGCCATCGCCGGAGTGGATTACCTCGCGACCTCGGGCACGCTGACCTTCACCCCGGGGCAGACCCGAGCCTCGATCTTCGTCCGCATGTTGGGCGACTTCCGCGACGAGGCTTCGCGTGAATTGTCCCTGGAGCTGATGTCTCCCGATGGAGCGGTGATCGATCGTCCCTCGGCGATCGGAACGCTCATCGACGATGAAACCGGCACCGGAAAACCCGCCACCTACCGATGGTCGACATTGCCCGACAGGGTCGTGCCGGGTGTACCCTTCATCGCCCGTTTGACGGCCCTCGACCCGTCCGGGGCATCCGTGGAGACGATTCACGGGAACGTCGGTATCGGCGTGCTGTCTGAGATTGCTTCCCCTGGGCTGTTCTTGGGAGAAAGCGAACCTTCGGCAACCACAACCGACGGAGGATTCTCCGCCGGCTACCGCTTCCGTCCCAAGGTCGATATCCTAGTCACTCACCTGCGCACCCGAGGTGGTTCGAAGGTCACGATCTGGACCGAACAAGGGCGCTCGGAGGCTTCAGCGTCCTTCCCGAAGGCCCCTCAAACTTGGCAGGAGTCCGAATTGAGCATTCCCCTACTTCTCAAAGCCGGCAGCTTCCACCGAATCATCCTCCATGCCGGACACGGACCCCTTCCGTACGGAGGCGGAGGGATCGAGGGATTGGACTGGGTGGAACAATGGGGACTCTACGAAGGGCCCGGAGACGCTTTCCCGAGTCAGCCCAGCCAGACTCGAGTATTGGTAGACTTCCGCTTCACCCCGGTAAGAGAAGTCAGCGACCTGCTCCTGCCATCCCAGGCCACAGGGTTCAGCCAGGGAACCTGGGAGGGCTCATTGACACTGAAAGAACCGGCACCGCGGATCCACCTCTTCGTCCGAGACCTGGTCGGCAACACAGGGGTATCCCGAAGGCTATCGCTGCCTGTGCCCACATTTTCCATGAAGGTCGATTCGAGCCTTCCGGGCCCTGCCTTCCTCCTCCAATCCCAGCGAGGCTATGGGTTCAAGGTGCAGACCAGCACCGACCTCCGGTCGTGGACCGATACCGGACCGGAGATACTTTCGACCGGCAAACCCCAACCGTGGCAGCCGACTGACCTTCAATCACCCGTCGGATTCTTCCGCCTCGTGACCACGGAATGAACACGGACCGCACGCCCCACCACTTCTCCTCGAACTCTCTCTGATGAATTCGCTCACCGTCCCCGCGCACTGGGGTTTCCTGTATTCCTCAGCCGTCGCGCTCCTTTTGGGGCTCGTCGAATCCAGCACAGCCGCCTCCCCGAAAGGAACCCCTTTCGGTTGGGGTGCCTACGACCCCATGTCCCTCCCAGTCGACGCCACCAACATCGTGGCATTGGACGCCTCGCTGCTCGGACCCATCGCCTTGCGGGCCGACGGATCGGTGCTCACCTGGGACGGCAGCCCGCCGCCGCCTCTCGGCCTATCCAACGTGGTGGCCGTGTCCGCGGGCGATGTGTTTCACCTGGCCCTCAAGGGAAATGGTCAGGTCGTGGCCTGGGGTGGTTTCCACGTCGAGAGTGTCGCCATCACCACACCACCGGCCTGGCTGACCAACGTCGTCGCTGTCTCCGCAGGCTACGACCATTCGGTGGCGCTGACATCCGACGGATTCCTCATCCCCTGGGGAGCCAACGCCCTGGGAGTTCTCCAGGCTCCGGTGAGGTCTTTCCGGCCCCGATCCTTCTCCGCAGGCCAGCAGACGGTCATCGTGGTCGAGGACAACGGAAAACTTTCCGGCTGGGGCGGCGACAGCGGCGGGGTCCTGACCTTCCCATCGGCCCTGAACGATGCCATCCAAGTCTCGGTCAGCCCCTTCATGCACGCCTTGGGGTTGCGATCGGATGGACGCGTCTTCGCCTGGGGCAACAACAGCGACGGCCAGGCCACCGTACCCACCGGCACCACCAACATCATCCAAGTCTCCGCCGGTCCCTTATGGTCCCTGGCCCTCCGCGACGACGGATCGGTCCGCATCTGGGGCCAAAAGAACCAACCCTGGACTCGGCTACCGGAGGATCCGGTCCGATTCATCTCCGTGGCCGCCGGCAACAATCGCAACTTCGGACTGACCCGTGCACCGGTGGCCCGCGATGTCCCGAGTGACACCAACGTCCTCGCTGGCACCGATCTCCAACTTGTCCGAGCTTTCATCGGATCCGATCCCTTCGACGTCCAGTGGACCTTCAATGGCCAGCCCCTCCCGGGAGAGACCCGACCCACGCTGCGACTCCACGACGCTCAGTCATCCGCTGCGGGCGAATATCGCCTGATCGCTTCCAACGCCTTCGGAGTTTCCACGAGCACACCCTTCGTCCTCGCGGTCGCCCAGGCGCCACCGCGCCTCGTCGCTGAACCGGCATCCATCGGCGTCACCCGCGGCACCGAGGCGCGCTTCGTCGTCCAAGCGGCCGGAACCGCACCCCTGGCCTACCAGTGGTTCTTCAATGAGGTCCCGGTCCCGGATGGGAACCGCTCGACCCTGTCAATTCCGTCAGCAGGTCCAGCCATGGACGGAGCGTATCGTGTGGTTGTATCCAACGCCCTGGGCACAGTCTCCAGCCGAACTGTCCGCCTGAGCACCGGTCTCCCGGCCTTCACCGGCGAACCTGCGTCGTTCCACGGTCTCCAGGGACGCCCGATCCGGCTCGAGGGCTCCGTGGTCACACCGGAGACGCCGTCCTACACTTGGTGGCGAGGGACCCAGCGGATCGAAGATGTCGGATCACCCCTGCTGGCCATCCCGCGGATCGAACCCCGGATGACCGGGGAGTACCGGCTGGTCGCCTCGAACTCCTTCGGCTCCGTCACCTCGCGGGTGGCCCATGTCTCCATCCGTCAACCCAGACGTCCGCTTGCTGAGCCCATGGCGGCAGTCTATCCGTCCAGCGTGGGGCTACCGTATCCGGAAGCCTTCTTGCGGGTGACCGACGCGGCCTTCCGTTCGAACGGCGACGAATCGTTCGCGATCGGAATTCGAGTCGACGGCACTGTCGTTACCTGGGCTGCCAGCGAACGCTTCGCAGAGCGCATCGCCCCGCCCGCTGGCCTCTCCGACGTGAAGGCCGTGTCGGCCGCCTACCAGCATGCCCTGGCCCTCCGCAGTAACGGCACCGTGGTTGCATGGCGCAACGACGATTACCATGACCGAGGTCTGACACTGGTGCCGCCAACACTGAACCAGGTGATCGAGATCGCCGCCGGCACCGAGTTCAACCTCGCTCTGCGTGACGACGGAGAACTGGTGACGTGGCCCTACGACGGCACGTTCCCCGTAAACCTGCACGGTGTGGCCGCAGTCTCGATGCACGGCTTTCTGGCGACATCACTGCGCGAGGACGGAACCGTTTGGATCTGGGACGCGTTCAGTCCCGGATCACCCGCGGTCACCGGCCCGACCGACGGCATCGCCATCGCCGCCGGTGGGGATTTCGCCGCAGTTCTGCGTCGCGACGGCAAGATCCTCATCGTGCATCGGGACGGTTCAATGGAAGAGCCCATCGCCCCGGCAACGGGTTCAACCATCGCTGAGATCACCGCCTTCGGGCAGACTGTGCTGGCGCGTGGCATTGACGGCCGCGTCTGGGCCTCGAGGCCGCCGACCCGGGCGTCATGGCAGCCGTGGGATGCAGGCCTCTCTCGGGCGGCCCGTCTTTGCGGCGGGATCGACGCAGCCTGCGCCTTGACCGACGCGCCGTTCATTCAACGCGGACCCAGCCCACTCCAGGCGGATATCCGCGGCACGGCAACGCTGGAGGTCTCAGCATCCTCGACCTCCGCAGCCGCCTACCAGTGGCTGCGCGACGGAGTCCGGATCGCAGGAAGCACCGCTCAACGGCTCCAGCTCGCCGACATCGGATACCGAGATGACGCGCTTTACTCGGTCATTGTAGTCAACGAACGGGCATCGGCGACCAGCGCGCCGGTCCGGATCACCGTGGTGGGTCCTCCGGAGATCGTCGGTCCGGATTCCCGATCGGCGCCGGCCGGATCCGATCTCGTCCTTCAACCGACGGTGTTCGGTCCGGGTCCGTTCCAGTTCCAGTGGTATTTCGAAGGACGCCCCCTGGTTGGCGGCACCAGAACCAATCTAGTGCTGCCCAACCTCCAGGAGGCCACCTCTGGAAGCTACGGGGTGACGGTGTCCAACGCCTTTGGACTGCGATGGAGCGCTACGACGATGATCACCGCGCTTCCCAGCGCTCCCCGAATCCTGGCCGCCGAGCCTGACACGGTCTCCATCCCGGAGGGCGGACCGCTCCGCATGGCGCTGAAGGCACGAGGCTCCGAGCCGATCCTGTACCAATGGTCACTGGACGGTCGCTCCGTGCCCGGCGAGACGAATGCCACGCTGCTGCGCCAGACAAGCACCCCAGCGGATGCGGGCAATTGGCGACTACTTGCCGCAAACACGGTCGGTTCGACAGAAAGTGATCCGATCCGGGTCTCGGTTCTTCCAACCCCTCCCCTGATTCTTCAACAGGAATCCTGGCGACTGGCCAACGCCGGCAACCCCTTCGAATGGAAACCCACGATCGCGGGATCCGCGCCCCTCCACCGGCAATGGAAGCGGAACGGTGAAGTGATCTCCGGGGCGACGAACCTCGCTTTGGCCTTCACCGCGATCCGAACGAACGACACCGGACTCTACACGCTCCACCTGTCGAACCACCTCGGCGTGGCGGTTTCGGATCCCATGAGGCTCGTCGTCCGAACCGGTGCCGGACCGGGGGCTCTTATGACCTGGGGTCAACCGACACCCCCGAGGGATTTCGGCATCGTGCAGGATTTCGCGATCGGCGGAAACCACGCGCAGGCGGTTCTCACCAACGGTATGGTCCGCAGTTGGGTCAACGGCGACATCCCGGACCTGATAGCCCCAACCGATCTGGATCAGGTTGTCGGTATCGCCACCGGCCCGGGCTTCGCCCTGGCCCTGCGGTCGGACGGAACACTTCGCAGCTGGGGAAACCCGGATGGCGGCGTCCTGAACATCCCCACCGGCCTCGGTCGGGTCATCGGCATCGCTGCAGGTTCCCGACACGCCGTCGCTCTGCAGGAGAACGGCATACCGGTCACCTGGGGCACGGTGATCCAGGGGAGGACCAATACTCCGGCGAGCGCGACTAACATCATCGCCATCTCCGCCTCCAGCGGGAACAACCTCGGTCTCAGGGGTGATGGCTCCGTCATCGCTTGGGGTCCCAACCAGCCCGTCGCCATACCGGCCTCGGTGTCGAACATCGTCGCCATTTCGGCCTTCCCTCGTGGCGGCGTGGCTATCCGAGCCGATCTTCGGCCTATTGCCTGGGGCACCGTCCCGACGCCGATGGCCTCAGCCACCAATCTCACATCGATTGCAACCGGTTCCGGACACGCCATCGCCCTCCACACCAATGGAACCATCGTCGCCTGGGGCCCGAACACCCGCGGTCAAACCACCGTCCCGTTGGGCCTCACCAACGTGATCGCCGTCTTCGCAGGATTCGATGCCTCGGCCGCCCTCACCCGCAGTCCCGTGTTTGCCGATCCCTTGGCCCCCTCGGTGGTCTCCGCCCGCTTCGGCGATCAGGCACGGCTCTCGCCCGTGGTCCAGGGTCTCGGACCGATGACCTTCCAATGGTTCGCCAACGACCGGGCCATGGAGGGACAGACCAATTCAACCCTGACCCTAGGGCCGGTCTCGTCGGCGCTGGATGCCTCCTACACGCTGAAGGCATCGAACCCCTGGCAGACGGTGGTCAGCCCAACGATTCGTCTCGCGTCCTTCGGCCCGATCGAATTCCGGTGGGTCCTTTCTTCATCGGCACCCCCCAAGATTTGGATCCGAGCGCCGGGGCTGTCGTCCGTCCGGCTGCAGGAGTCGCTCGACCTGGAAAACTGGTCGCCCTTTCAGACGCTCGCCATCCCTCCCGAAGGCGCCGAATTCGATGTCGGTCACCCGCTCGGTCAGGATTCATCGTTCTACCGCCTATTGACGCCCTGATCCGTGGGCTCTCTGTGCACAACGGTTCCCATCGACGAAGCTGCTGTTTGAAGTAATTCTGCTGTTTCAGCTCCGACGCATGAAGCCGACCCCCATCGAACTCCTGGCCACAGTCCTGTTTTGTCTGGCGGTCCTTCACACGTTTTCTGTCAAACGGTTCGCCAACTGGGCCCACCACTACCCCAAGGGTTCGGTTCCAGGAACCCTGCTCCATTTCCTGGCTGAAACGGAGGTGGTGTTTGGTCTCTGGGCTGCCGCGCTGTTCTTCGGGATCGCGATTTTCGGTGGTTCGATGCACGAAGCGGTGCACTACATCGATGGCCTGAATTTCACCGAACCGAAGTTCGTGTTCGTGGTCATGGTCATGGCCGCGACCCGACCCGTCGTAACCTTGGCGGAATCCTTGATCCTGATGCTGGCCCGACTGATTCCACTGCGCGAAGGGTTGTCGTTCTATGTGGCAGCACTCTCCTTCGGTGCGCTCTTGGGTTCTTTCATCACGGAACCGGCGGCCATGACCTTGCTAGCCATCCTGCTCAAACACCGTTATTTCGATCGCGGTATCAGTCCCAAACTGGCCTACGCCACCCTCGGTTTGTTGTTCGTCAACATCTCCATCGGCGGCACGTTGACTCACTTCGCCGCACCACCGGTCCTGATGGTGGCATCGAAGTGGAACTGGGACACGAGCTACCTCTTCACCCACTTTGGATGGAGGGCCGCTGCAGCGTGTCTGACGTCCACGTTGCTGGTGAGCTGGACCTTCCGCAACGAGTTGAGCCAAGTGCCCATCCAGAATCGACGGGAAGATCGAATCCCGGTCTGGCTCACCCTGACCCACCTCACCTCGCTGGGATGCGTGGTCGCCTTCGCCCATCATCCGGATGTTTTCTTCGGCGTCTTCATGATCTTCCTCGGAGTGGTCTACGCCACACTACCCCATCAGGATGGTCTGAAGTTCCGGGAAGGTCTTCTGGTCGGATTTTTCTTGGCCGGCTTGGTCACGCTGGGTTCCCTGCAATCCTGGTGGCTCAAACCGCTGATCACGGGAATGGACGGCGTGACACTTTATTTCGGTGCCACCGCACTGACGGCCATCACGGACAACGCGGCCCTCACCTACCTCGGTTCTCTCGTGGAAGGTATTAGCGACTCGCTCAAATACGCCCTCGTCGCCGGAGCAGTGACGGGCGGTGGATTGACAGTGATCGCCAACGCACCCAATCCAGCCGGTGCCGGTATTCTCCAGAATTCCGGGGCGTTCAAGGAAACCGGCATCAGCCCAATGGGTCTGCTGCTCGGAGCGTTGCCGCCCACCGTGGTGGCGATCGTGTTCTTCTGGTTTGTCGGGCGACCCTGAACTCATCGGGTTCGCCCTCCGAGAGAAGCTTTCCGGCTATCGCGGCTGCCAGGGTTGGACCCATGCAGCGGCCGTCTCGCCCTTGCGGTAGGGATTGGCGATCTTCTTGGACGATTGGACCACGGCACGCACGTAGAGTTCGTCGCCACGGGCGCTGTATTCGGCCCGGTTTCCCACCACGACCGAGAAGGTCTCGCCGATTTGGTCGCTGTAGCGCTGGGTGGCCCGGACCGGTTCGCCCTTGGCCGACACCACCGGAGAGCGGCTCGCATCAAAGCCCCGTCGGGTACCGATGAAACGGATGGTGTAAGTCACACCCGGCTCGGCTTCCACTTCGATGCGCATCGTGTTGCCCGTTCGCTGAATCTGACGCAGGGACACGCCGCTGCTGGAATAGAAATCACCCGCCTCCATCGCGAGGACGATCGAAGCCGGCTCCAACCGTTCAGAACGCACCACCACCCAACCACGGCCGTTGTTACTCTTGCCGACCCTGCGGCTATGGTAGTGATGGGAGTCATCGACCGCCAACCCGTACATGGGCGGCAGATCCAGCTTGCCGATCCGCCAAGCGAGGATGATGTCCCACATCCGCTCCGTGCCCGCATGGGTCGTGTCCCCCTCGTTGTGCGTGGATGGATGCCCATTGTAGACCTCGAAAAAGCGCTCCCCCTTCACTTGCATCAAGTCTTCAGCGGTGATCCCCCATCCAAAATTCGGATGGTTGATGTGCGGGAACATGGGTTGCCCCGTCTGACGACGCTGCTCCAGCACGGCATCAACCCCGCGCTGCATCACATCGAGCACATTGGTACCGCCCCGGGCCGAGATCTTCTTGCGGAGATTGGTGGCATTGATGTGAACCGGAAACGACAGGTGCCCGCTGGTGATCTCCTCGGAAGGAATCATCAGAAACCGACCGGGTTCTTCGAGCTGGCCGCGAAACTCTTCCAGCGTCTTCAACCGATACTGGTTGGTTCCCTGTCGATCCCGCCGCTGCAACCAATCGGCACCGAAGCGGCGTCGGTTCTTCGCGAGGGCCTCAGGGAAATGGTTCTTCTGGGACTCCGTGACCCACTGCTCGCCCTCGAGCATCCGGTTGTGGTCCGACATCGCCAGGAAGTGGTATCCGTGCTGTTTGTACCAGTCGGCGATGGACTCCGGAAAATCATCGCCATCACTCCACAGGGAGTGGGTATGCAGGTTGCCCTTCCACCAACGGGCCTCGGCGGCCGACGCCAGAGGCACCACGGCCAAAAGGCCGGCGACAACCGAGAACGCAAGGCCCAGAACCCTGCGACCCGGGGCGAATCGTCGATGGATCATGACTCTGAGCCTGCGAAGGCTCCCGCCGGTAGGGCAAGCGGGTTCTGCCTTCGGTTTTGGTTTCGCAGAAATCTAAGGCCTGTCAGCCTGCGGTCCATGACCCCGGCCCACAGCGACGATACTCCGGCCGAGCCCTTTTCCGGCTCGCCTCCAGCGGGCACCCGGCGTCCCCGCGTTGGAATCCTCGGTCTGGGGTTGATGGGCTCGGCCTTCGCCGACCGCCTGCTGCGCACCGGCGAAGAAGTACTCATCTGGAATCGCACGCGAGACAAGGCAGATGCGCTGGTCGAGGCCGGTGCCCGCTGGACCGACCGACCGCTGCGGGATTGCGACACGGTGCTGGTGTGCCTCTACACCGACGAGGTCGTGCGCTTGGTGCTCGAGTCGATGCGCTCAGACTGGCGACCCGGACTGGAGGTCATCGATACCACCACGGGCGATCCCAGTGCGGCCCGGTCGATGGCCGCCGACCTAGAGGCCTGCGGGGTCTCGTATCAGGAAGCCCCGGTCTCGGGCTCGAGCGCGCAGGTTCGCGACGGCTTGGCCACGGTTTTCGTGGGCGGCACCTCCGAGGCGTTCGAGCGGCAGTCAACGCTCTGGCCCGTGCTCGGCGCCCGGGTGCTCCATTGCGGTCCTTGGGGCAGCGCCTCGCGCCTCAAGCTGATCACGAATCTGGTGCTCGGGCTCAACCGACTGGCTCTGGCCGAAGGCCTCGCGTATGCCGAGGCAATGGGTGTGGAGGGCACGGTTGCCCTGGAGGCCATGAAGGGATCGATGGCCTATTCGCGGGCCATGGACGCCAAGGGTACAAAGATGCTCCAGCGCGACTACACCCCGCAGGCACGCCTCTCTCAGCACCTGAAGGACCTAAGACTCATCCTGGAGAGCGCCCGGAAGGCCGGTCTAGAACTGCCATTGGGGTCTCTCCATGCACGCCTTCTCGAGTCGGCCGAGTCGGCCGGGATGGGCGATCTCGACAACAGCGCGGTGATGGAACTGCTGCGACTCAGGGCCAATTCCCCAAAAACATGATCGCAGCGCTGTCACCGTTGGCCCGATGGGGCGTCCTGGCCACCGCAATCCTCGCCCTGCTCTTCGACGGCGTGGAACTGGGTTTGATGCCGGTGGCCTCGCTGTCCGTATCGAAGTCCCTCCTCGGGGGCGCCTACACCCCGATGCTCGGGGGCGACTGGTTCGCCCGCTTCACCGCCGCGTTGATGTTGGGTGCGGCGGTCGGGGGCATCGTGTTGGGTGGATTGGGCGACCGGATTGGCCGCACCCGGGCACTCGGGGTGAGTGTTCTCTTTTATTCGATCTTCGCCGGCCTGGGGGCCTTTGTGGAAACCCAGGGTCAGATGCTGGTGCTTCGGTTCCTCGTGGGGTTGGGCGTCGGCGGGGTCTGGCCCAACGCGGTGGCCCTGGCGGCCGAGTGCTGGCCCGACAAGTCGCGACCGATGATCGCTGGCCTCATGGGCGCCGCCTTGAACGGCGGCATCCTGCTGCTCTCGCAAGTCGTGCGGGTCTGGACACTGACTCCGGACTCGTGGCGCTGGCTCTTCCAATGGGGTGCCCTACCCGCGGCGCTGGGCCTGGCGGCGTTGACGGTGGTACCCGAGTCGCCGCTTTGGCTGAATCGCCGTGGAGGACCCAACTCAAGAGCTCCCAGTGGCGATACAGGCTCCCAGCGACGGGTGTCGGTGCTGCGCACCCTGTTCTCTCCGCCCCTGCTGAAAACCACGCTGCTCGGGATCCTGATTGGATCGATCCCATTGGTGGGGGCGTGGTCGGCCAGCAAGTGGATGATCCCCTGGGCCGACGCGGTGGCAGGCACCTCGGCCCCGGGCTACAAGGCCTCGGCGCAGGGCCATTGGGCGCTCGGGGCGGTGTTGGGGAGCTTCTGTGGCGCACAAATCGCCCAATCGCTGGGCCGGCGTCGCGCCTATGCGTGGATGAGCCTGGGC
>Ga0255087_1000147_pt1 | contig 33019 bp, 50 predicted proteins | sample Colum_Miss_RepA__FD_188561 | JGI IMG/M metagenome (GOLD analysis project Ga0255087, IMG submission 188561) | Freshwater microbial communities from Columbia River, Oregon, United States - Colum_Miss_RepA_8d | ecosystem: Environmental > Aquatic > Freshwater > River | place: USA: Oregon | collected...
GCCTTGGCTCGTGCTTGATAGTCGCCTGAGTAATGCGGACGCTTGGGCTTGGGATGGAGTCGGTTGTATGTGGTCTGGCAGTCTGGGCATCGGCGTGGGTTGGTGGTGAGATTCCCGCAGGTTAGACATGGTCTAGAGATGGTCATAGGTGTGCGCCAGGCATGGTCACGCCGTCACGCCAAGTAATACTTGGCGCGGGACGGCGTATGTGACAAATTGTGTTTCACGCCGTGTTTCACGCCGTGGGTCGGGTTCAATGAATATAAGGGTTTGCGGGCGAAAACGGCGTACGCCGTGGTCACGCCGTGTGTGGTCGGCGTGACGGCGTAAGCACCTGTTTCACGCCGTGTCACGCCGTGTGGTTTAGAACTGTTCAAAGAGTGGATCATTCATCTGTTCTCGGCGTTGGGTGTGGGCTTGTCGGGCTGTCTTGCGGACTACATGGTAGATGGTTTCGGCGCGTTCTTTGACTTCGGCCCACATGGCGTCGAGGCTGATCGTTGGGTCGATGTTGAGTTCTTCTAGCATCTTGAGAGCTTGGGTTAGTCGTTCGCCGCCTTGGATGTCTTGTGTGAACATCTTGTGTTGGTCGTGGATGATGAGGTTGATTCGTTCGGGTATCCAGGTGTGCCGGTGCTTCTGTCGGATCATGACTAGGCGTCCGTCTACTTTGGTCATCTGCCAGACCAGGTCGACGTCGTCGTTCTTTGCGCTGGTGCCTCGTGCGCCTTTCTTGAGGTCTTTGCCTGCGTGGTCTATGCGCATGAGTGATCGGCCTTCTTGTTTGAGGTTGATGGCTGTCCAGCGGTAGAAGTTGCGGACGGTGTCGGCGTCGTTCTCTGCGCCTTCGACTGCTCGTGCGAAGGTGTCGATGATGACGAGTTCGGCTTGGCAGGCTCGTGCTAGGTCGCAGATTTGTTTGGCTCCTTCTGGTTTGTCGAGTGAGCCGATTGGTGGGAGTGATGCGTAATGCAACCTTGATAGGTCGGTGTCTTTGTTGTAGCCCATTGCGGTGAGTCGCTCAAAGAGTACGGCTTGTGACATTTCGTAGTCCATGTAGAGGACGTTGGTTGGTGGTTTGGGTTCGGCGAAGATTTCTTTGCCTGTGGCGAGTGCGGCTGCGATGTAGAGCGCGAGTAGTGATTTGCCTGTTCCGCCTGGTGCGAAGATGACTACGAGTTGGTTGCGTGGGATGATGGGTTCGATTAGCCAGTCTTCTGCTGGGAATGATTGGTTCCAGAAGTCTGTCCAGTTGATGAGGATGTTGTCGGTCTTGGTTGGTTGCTCGACTGGCACCAACGCTTTGCCTTCTTGTAGGAGCTTCTTGGCGAACGCTGATCGGTCGCCGTTGTGGTGCATGGCGGCGGTGTAGCCGAACCGTGTGTATGTGCCTGCTGGTAGGCCTGTAATGCTTGTGGTGAATACTTTGAGGATGTCTCTGCCTTGCCATCCTGTTGTCGCTGACGTGCCTTCTCGAATGTCTTTGCCTGGTCGCACCCAGTGTGATTCGCCTGTTTGGTCGGTGTGTGCGAGTGTCCAGCCGTCTTGTCTTAGTAGTTCGGGCCATGTGGTTGCGGCGCAGTAGCGGGATGCTGGTCCGTCTTCTTCGAGCAGTAGTGACGGTGCAGTGGGTGTAGTGGGTGTGGCTGGTTCGGCTTTCGCTGTAAGGAGTAACACCATCCACAGTGGCATGTCTGCTGGTTTGTGGTCGGCGATCGAGCGTTCTTCTGTCCATTGGTATTCTTTGCCGTTCGGGTGAACTGTTGGTGGTGCGAGGACTTGTCCGCCGATGCCACGGATGTCGATGCCTTGTCCGAGTTTGCCTGATGCTTCGTTGCGGATCGGTGCGTCGGTGAGGAAGTAGATGTGTCTTCCGCCGGAGCCTGTGATGACTTCGAGTGTGTCGGGTAGTTTGCCGTGTAGTTGTTCTAGGTCGGCGAGTGTGTCCGAGCCACGGTACTGTTCGCGATCATCAATGTCTACGACGATGAGGTATCGGTTGCGACATTCACCTGTTGCGATGCCAAGTCCGCAGTTTTTGAACTGTCCTTCGAACCATTGTCGGATTGTGGTCGGGTCGGTGGTGGCTGCGTTCTGCCAACCTGACATTGGTGGCCGTTTCTCGCCTTGTTTGATTGGTATGACGCGCACACCTTTGTTGGCGTACGCGAGTGCAGTGGTTAACACGGACATGGTTCTCCTTGGTTGATTGCTTAGTTTAGTGACGGCGTCTCTTGAACTTCTTTTTGATGCGATGTTTCATGTTTCAGATGCCAGTAAGTCAGGTATTCGATCGCATTATGCAGCAAGAGCCACGAGTCATTAAAGAAGCCAAGACCGCTATTGCATTTAGTACAAAGTAACCCTCTTGCTTTTTCTGTTTCGTGACAATGATCAAACGCCAATGATTTTTTGCTTAATCGGTAACTACGGCAGATCGCACACCGACCGTTTTGAAGCTGTAGTAAAGATTCATAATCACCGCGTTCTACTCCATATCGTTTGTCTCGTCGCTTATTTTTTGATTCTTGTTTGGCTTTCTTTCGACAGGCATCTGAACAAAGTTTTGTTGCAATCAAGTTGTTGCTCGAGACCATGAAGTTTTTCCCACACATTCTGCAACGAGTTTCAAAGCGCATTTGCGACCTGGCTATTTGATAACAATCATTTGAACAGTATTGATTCTTGCTTGTAAATCTCTTACCGCGATAAACTTTCACTTCTTGTTTGAAAGTCTTATTGCACTCTGTATTTGCGCAAACTTGAAAACGATCCTTGATTTTTCTATTTATTTTTGAACAATCATTTGAACAATAAACGCGCTTTTCCCAACGATGACTGGTCTTGCCGTTTGGTGCGGTGTAAAAAACTTTTGGTATTTCAAATGTTTTGTTGCACCCTTTACATGTGCGATAAATAGAGCCGCGGTTAATCTCTCGTTTGACTGCCATGTCAGCCATGTTTGCGGATGTTGCCGAGTATGTCGGCAGGTACTTCTCGGCCACGCAGGTTATAGAGGAATGTGACGAATCCGATCTCGTCTACTTTCTCAATTTTGTTCTCCATGAATGCTGTGGCGAGTGCGTTGATTGGCCAGATGACGAACCATGGTTCGCTGTCTTCGGCGACTGGTCCCCACCAACCATCTTGCTTCGAGTGACCGTACTGCACGATAAACGCTGGGATCTTTGCCATGTTGCCGAGCTGCGCGAGCGTTCGTGCGCCGACATTGATTAGGTCTAGGACTCCGTGTTCGTGTTTGTAGTCGATGAGTGCTTTCGGTATGCACTTGTCGTATTCGACCATGAGGAAGTCGATGTCCATCGCTGGTGTGTTGTAGCCCCAGCCGCGATGCCGTTGTGATAGCCATGCGTCTCGTTTGAAGTGTTGTTCATTGCTTGTCATACCAGTCCGTCCATATCTCTGAGGGATGTAGTCCGAGTCGGACTGCATATTTGTCTGCTTGCCATATGTTGAAGTTTGTTGGGTTGTTTCGCCATCGTGAGATGACGGTTCTGTTGACACCCAACAGTTCGCCGATGTGTTTCGCCGAAGTGCCAGGTGTCCACAGTTTCAATAGTTCCGATGCCGGATAGCAGAAGTATTTGACCGCCTGCTGTCTTGTGGTCATTGGATTTCGAAGTTTTCGTATGCGTCGTCGCCGATCAGGTCGCGCATGTATTCTTCGCTCTCTGTCAAGTCGTTGAACAGGATGCGGCGTTTCTCTTCTTGCCACACTGGTTCGAAGTCAATCTTCTCGGTGTTCTTGAATGTCACGATTGACTCTGGGTTGATGCCCGAAGATTCGATTGGTTCAAGGATTACTGCTTCGATGTTTGTTCCTGGACTTGCCACGATGATGATGTCACGATCATCGTGTTCGTTGTAGTCGATGCGCGTTGTGCCGAACATCGTGTTGATGTATATCTGTTTCATTGTGCCTCCTTAGGCTTTTGTTTTCGTTGTTGATATTCTTCTTGCTCTTTTGCTAACCATATTTCGGCATGGACTTGAGCAGCGTGATTCTTGCTGGTTCGGTCCATTTGCCTTTTCTTCTCTAACCATTTAAGTGTTGCGCGTTGCTTTGATGGCCGATTCTTGCTTGGCATCAGTCCTCCGGTTCTTCGTCTTGGTCGAATGGTTTGAAGTCGAACTTGAAGTCCGCATCTTTGCCGGCGATGTAGTAGCCCATGGTGGGATGGTTCGGATTTCGGCGGCGTGTTGCGCGTTTTGCTTGCGGTTTGCCAAGTGTCGCACCTGGGTATCTGACACCGTTGCGCAATGTTTCATGGAATCGCAACGCATCAAACACACGATCCATACCGCCGTGGATTAGTGCGTCAGCAAGCATGTCGCAACATTGACGTTCTTGTTCAAGCGAGTTGCTTATTGCTATCAATCGTTCTTTTTCTTGCTTATTCATGTGCAGGCCTCCTATGACCTAATCGTCTTCGAGTAACTGTCTTGCTATTCGAAGTTTCTCGGCAGCTCCCGCTGATTCGAGAAGACCGATAGTAGTAGATGTGACCTGCTCAGGCGGGCATATCGTAAAAAACTTTTGTTCGGTCGTCACATAGTTCTGGATCGTGGCAACCAGCACATAGGCGGTGCAAACATTGTCGGCATCTACCTGTGACTCGATGAAGTATTTGATGCGGTCATCAATCGGATCTTCGCTCTCATTCATCGTCGTCCTCCAGTTTCTCGCCGCATACGGGCTTGCGTGGCAGGATGCGGTTCGGTAGGCAGGCGCATAGTCGGGCTTCCATTATCGTTCCGCCACGGTGCGTGGGAACGGTAGGTCGTTGTATGCCTGGTTGAGTAGGCCGAGGTATCCGAGTGCGTCAGCGAGCGAGTCGTGATGCAATCGGTTCTTGTCGAGGTTGGTGCGGAGTCTTGCCATCTTGACCGACACCATGAATAGGAGTGCGTCGGCGAGGCTGAGTTTGATGCCGGTTAGTCCTTCGAAGATTTGGGTGACTTTGCTGTAGTCGTCTACGACGTTGCCGTAGTCATTGTTGCGTGGTCCTGTGACCAGTTGGTGTGCTTCGAGCAGGATGTCTGCTCCGACCGATTCAGTTTTCATTGTGCCTCTTTGCAGATTTCGTATTTGGATTGGCTGAATGCGAGTAGCCGTCCGTTGGGTTCTATGCCGACCCAGGTTGGTGCATCTGGGTCACAGAGGCATCCTGTGATGCGGCGTGTGTCGAGTCGGACTTCACCGTCACACAGTTGGCAGACAATGTATGTGTCGAGGCCGATCGTGATCACAGTTCGATGCCTTGTTGGATGTGGACGCGGAGTCGGTCTAGTTGTCCGCCGAGTGATTTGATTCGGTCACGACACGCCTCAAGTTCTTGATGTAGTGATTCGGCCGCATCGACGGCGTTGTCACGCTGTTCGGTCACACGCTCGAGCGCGACTGATAGTTCTGCGACACGGGTTTGCAACTCGATTATCTCTTGACTCATTGCGAATGTATCTGCGGTCATTTCTTGCTCCTTCTGTCCAGTTCTTGTTTGAGTGCTGCTATTACTTCGAAGAGCCGATCTTGTTCACCGACACCGACGAATTGTCTTTCAAGGAACGCGATTGCGTCTTGTATATCTTTCTTAGTCATTCCGACCTCCATTGGTTAGAGGAACGACCCTACTTCGCCGAAAGGGAAGAATGCAAAGTAGGATCGAACCCTGCTTACGGACCTACCAACGGTCGTCGGTTGCAACCTTTTCTACCTTGGCCGCGAACAGCTTCGGTGCGTTGAACCCTGCCTTCTTTTCACCATCTGCCGAGTATTTGACCGAGATTTTGTTGCCGGTCAACTCCGTGACTGATGCTTGCTTCGCTGCTTCACGGATCGCGGTGATCATTGCACCACGCGCCCAAAGGTTCGCGTCGCCTTCTTTTTCTGTTTTGATTGTGATGACATACACGAAACGAGGATCACCGTTCGGCCATGTCTTTGCGACACCGGCTGGATCACGGTCTTCCAATTTCTTGACGTCTGTGACGATACCTGAGTGGACATCGCCGATCTTCTCGAACTTCAAACTTGGCAGTTTGGGTCCGCCTCCTGCTAGGAGATCTTGTTCATCTGACATTGCTTACCTCATTTTCTTTGCTTGGGAATCCGAAGGAGTCCGTTGATGTGTTCCATACGATGTCTTGTTCATCCCAACGAATAGCGCGACAGATAACAGCGAACTGTTCTGCACACGCCGCGTCGAGATGCCCGACGGCACCGCCTGCCGATTTGAATAACACACCCTGAATCGAGTGGCAGAGACTCGTGATCAGGAGTTCGTCACAGTTATCGGACATGATGAGGTCAACTAGACCTCGTCCTATCTGGTATCTGCGATGCGATTTAAGTTGATCTAGTGAGATCGAGTGACCGTATTCGTTGCATTCGGTCGCGATCTTCTTCAGCATTGCCCGCTGGTGCGGGCGAAGCGAATCAAAGTCTGTTTGGAGTTGTAGTACGCAGGTTCGGTCTACGCCTGTGTCGTATGTTCGGCCTTCGAATGTGTCGGTCATTTCTTTGCCTTCTTGCGTGTCAGTTTCAACGCTGGGTCTGTTTCAAAGAATTGGACATCGTTCTCGGCTTCAAGTAACCCGACGATCTTGATGAGTAGGTCTATTTGCTCGTTATCGGCTTCACCGAGTTTCGGCACATCGACAGGCCAGAGTGAACGCAACATCTTCTGTGCCTTCTCTGGTAGGTGTTTAATTCGTGCTGTCATCCAGTCACGGCGTTTGTCAAGGCTCGGTTCTAATTGAATGATCTTGGCTGACTCGAATCGTTCATGTAGGTCGTTGCGTTTACGCCATGCGCGGACATCGAGCGCAAGTTTCAATCCTTCACGACCAGCGTTCAGATCAACCCAATAAAGGTCGCAGCGTCCTTCGCCTGCTGGTAGATGGAAGACGATTGCTTTGTCTTTTTCAATCATTGGCAGGCTTGTACGCTCGGCTGTTTGGTAGTTGTAGATGTGTTGTGCGTCAGCGTAGGCAGCCAACTGGATCGAGATTGCCCGCCACGAGTAGGTGAGATCGCTGCCAGTCTTCAAGTCGGCAATGTACATTCGGCCATTGACTTCTACGATGCGGTCTAATGTGCCGGCATATTCGAAGTCGTCGTTGATGACTACCGACTCAATGTAGTTCGGCATGATGTGAACACCATACTTTTGCAAGGTTGCAACATAGGCATCAAGGTCTGCTTGCAAGCCTGGAAGGATTGCTGGTTTCTTGCCGAGATCAATCAGTTCAGTTAGTGAGTGAAGTGCTGTGCCGAGGTTCGCTCGATGACTGCCACCACCTGCGGTGATTGCTTCTTCAGCAATTTTGTTTAGCGCGTTCTTGTCGTCAAGTTTTGTGGATGCTTGCGCAAGTAAGTCGGAGCGTTGGATAAGTCCTGTGATGACCATTCGGTTCGCCCACGATTTGAGTGCGGCTTCATCGTCCGGACTTTTCGCGATCGTGGTGACACGGGTGTAACCGCGTTGTTTGCCGTCAGGTGTTGTGACGAGGTAACGACCCCACCGATCTTTCGGTGCTTCTTGTCGTGTTTCTTCAAGCATGTGCAGGCTCCTTGTTTTCTTGGGAATCTATGTCGGTATTGACTATATCGGATCGGTGTTCGCTGAAGCGGGACCATCAGCAATGTTTTTGTAGGCGTTCCAAAGTTTAAGGAACTCGGTCATAGTCATGATCGCATACCAAGTGTCCACTTCGACTGCACCTTGTTTCTTGACGGCACAAACACCGTGGTTGGTGCCACGGTTCTTCTGCTCAATCTCAAGTTCTTTCAACCAGCAACCGATGTCGTGCCTGCGCTGGTCTTTGACTTCTACGGTCAGATCGTCAACTCCGTCTATGTCGCCGCGGTCATCTGTCCAGCCGGACCTTGATCGTTCAGCTCTTGGATGTCCGTGGTCTTGGAAGAACTTCGCTACCATCAATTCGGCGCGCGTACCTTTTCTTCTTTGTGGATTTGACATGAGTTCCTGCTCTCCTTCGTCGTCGGGTTTCGTTCCTTCGTTCAACTGTTGTCAGTCCGCCCCACACGCCGACACAATCGTTCGCCAATGCAAAGTCTAGACACTTCTGACGTACCACGCATATCTCGCAAAGTTTCTTCGCTTCACGGACCGCATGTAGATATCTTTCGTGGAAGAAGATGTCGGTGCCTTCGCCTCGACATGTTCCGTATTGTTGCCATTCTGGTCGGAGCAATTCAAATATATTTTTTGACTCCGACCAGACGTCGACGATTCCGTATTCGCTCATTATTTGATTTCTTTAGTCCAGCGACGAACATGGAACATTGCATAGAAGTTGACTACTGCGTAGATGAATATCTCTACGCCGTTCGCCGGACTTTCTTGCGGCAACCTTGGCATGAATAACAGCATCATCCATCCCACGATTATGAACGCCAATGTGAACATTATTTTCTCTTGCGGTTTCATTCTTCCTCCTTGGTTTAGTAACTCGCCTGTATCAGTTATAGGACATTACGGCACAGATGTGGTGGATGCTTTGCAAACCCGCCAATTACAAGGATTCCACGGCTCGAAGCCTGAGATCCGGTACAGCACCAGCCCAGCCTTCAGGTTGGTGAGCGGGTCGAGTAGTGGTTCTTGGGTGCAGATGTTCATCTCTCGGCAGACCGCAGCCCACTTGTTTCGAGACTTGTCATAGTTGACGCCGTTGATCTGCAACAAGCCTGTATCGGAACGATGATTCCATTCGGATACACCTGTAATGTTGCAATCTTTGTCGACGATGTCTCCGCCTTTTCGGTTTGGGCAGGCTCCGCTTTCGCGTAGCACCAGTTCGGTCAATTTTGGTATCGCATGGTCGGGCCAACCTGCCTGTTTGGCGAGTGACGGTAGCCAGGACACGTCTCCGTGGCGGAATCTGATGGGTTGGATCGGGTCGAGCCTGTCAGCCATTGGTGGTTGCCAGAGTGGCTGTAATGCGTTTATAGCGTCGCTGGTGTGGGCTGGTGCGGAGGCTGCTTGGGCTATGCCGAGGCTCATGGTTAGTGTGGCGAGTGTTGCCATGATTGCGGAGAGTATGCGCATCGTGGTCCTTTCGTATGTGCAGGAATAACGCAACCAGAAGGAGGTGACTGGTTGCGGTGCTACATCAACCCTAGTGGGGAGCGCACCTTTCAACCTTAGCCGATGGCACCTGATTTTCGCTAGTTTTAGCCGTTTTGAGAATTAATTTCTAGATCCATCAACACTTTGATGCCGACAACCATCTTCACGGGTATGTGTAGAACGTGGTCGATTGCGTCTTCGTTGCGTGACTGGTAGATGGTGACGTGGTCAGGTTTACCGCCATCAGATGTGGCGAGCAGGAAGCCGACCGTTTGAACGACTGCTGGGTCGAGGTCTAGGTCTTTGATGTTGACCCATGATTCCGATCCGCTGTGCGCATCATGCCAGGTGACAAGGACTGCGCTCACTTCTTCTTGCGTGTCGCAACCTGCTTGACCTTTAGGTCTTTGCTCGGCTCCTTGGTTACATGCCAGTCGAGGTGACTGGTTAGTTTCGCGCCTTGTTTTGCGACCATGTCGATCAGGTTGTCTAGTCGCTTTTGTACGATGGCGTGATCGGTTCGGTTTTCTTTGGCGAGGTTTTTCATTTCAATGATGGCGACGATGATTCCGCCGAGTGCAGCGATTACTGCTGCGAAGACGGCTGCAAGTCCGGCATCCATGTCACACTGCCTTCTTGCGGTCAAGCCATGCTTGAACAGCTGGTGGCACGTTGTCACCTGCGGTATAGCGAAGATGCCATGGTTCTTCTGGTACGACTTCCCATGAGAACCCGAAGTCGAGTGCGTTGGCGAGCATCCATTCAAATCGTTTACCGCTTGCCGACCAGATGTCTACGGCGATGCCGAGGTTGTGCATCGAGGTGCCAGGCGCAGCGAGCGAAGCGAGTGTCGGTGATTTCTTGTACCACTTCACACCTTCCCAAGTGCGGGTTTGCGCACCAGCGATCGGTTGCTTCTGGTATCGCTGAAGGAACACTGTGGTTTGCATCGCGAGTGAGCGATAGGTGTCGCCTGCCGAGGTTGGTTTGAATGGTTTGATTCCATCGGCGAATGCTTTGTCGCGCATCGCATGATATGCGTCGGCTGCCCGCCAATGAAGTTTGCCTTCAGGTTGAACATCACGCAACAGATGCGCAGGTACCTCGCCAGGTTTCACGCCTTTCAGATCTGCCGGCAGTGTGACCTTGACTATCGGCCAGTTCTTTGCGTTCATTTCTTTTTCTTTGTGCCTGAGAATGCTTCTTTGATTTCTTCGGCTGACAGTTCGCCATCGACAGATGCTTCGGCGAGTGCGGACACAACTTTGATTACAGCCATCGCACCAGCCATGATCGCAGCCTTACCAACCGAGATACCGATGACGGCACCTGTGGTGATTGCTGGTAGCGCGTTGGCGAGGAACAGTGAGATGAGTCTTTGTCCGAGGTCAAGAAACTTGGCGACTGTTGCGTTTTGTTTAATCTTCATTTCCTGTTCCATCTTCTTCTCCTTTGTCGGTTAATACTCCTGCCAAGTGTAGTGCCAGCGACATGAACGTGAATATCAACGCCCATGTTTGCAGGCTTCCAGACAAGGTCATGATGGTGATAGCCGACGCTCCAAGGGTGAAGCCGAGGGCAAATATCTCTTTGCGTAATTTGGCGAACATTCTAATTTTCTCTTCTGCGCAGGCCCGCTCCTACCGCAACAAGTGTATTAGAAACCGCAACCAATGTTCTACGCTGACCGACAGGAATGGTCTGCCCAACCATCTGGAACGAATCGAAGACGCCTGCGAACACGTTGATTGTTTCTTGGAACGCCTTCTTGACTTTCGTTGGTGCTTCGTTTAGGGCTGCGACAAGTTCGTCGGCTTGCTCGACTGTGATTTGCTCAACGACAAGTTCTTCGAATATCTGTTCGGCTTGGTCTTGAGTGATTGCCGCCAAGACCTCAGGACTGGACGCGATGCTGACCGCCTGGTCCGAAGTGATAGCGGTTGTCAAGATCTGCTCGATGGCTGCGACCACTTGCGTCGGTGACGCATCCTTCAACTGGTTCAGCACCTCGGCCACCTTCTCATCGGTGATCGGTTGTTCAGGCTCAATGTCAAGTAGCGTGGTGGTTGATGAGATCTCTGTTGTTGGTGTTGTCGTTTGTGGGATATCTGTTTCTTGCGTCGGCTCTGATGTTGGCACACTTGTTTCGTCGGGCAGAGTTAGAGGCGGAACAGAAGAAGTCAGATCAGTTGTATTGGGAAGAGGTAAGGAAGGATCGGTTGTAGATGTTTCGAGAATCATGGTGGATGTTGTGGATTCGGGTTCAGGCAAGGAAGTTGTGGTCGTTGTATCAGGAACTGTTACGACGACTGGTGCGCTAGTCGTCGTGGTTTGAGGAGGAGTGTATGGTGCTTGCGTTGTTGACGGAGCTGGTGCAGTTGTTGTGGTCGGCGGTTGAGTGGTACTTGTCGTTGATGTGGTTGTGTCTATCTGAGTTGTGGTCGTGGTGCTGGGAGGGATTGTTGTAGATGTCGAAGTTGTCGAGGAAGAAGTTGAGGTCGTGGTCGTGGTTTCTTCAACTGTCGTTGATGTGGTTGGTGTACTTGATGTGGTTGTTGGCATTGTTGTCGAGGTGACGGCAGCCTGAGTTGTGTACGCTTCGTCCGGCACGATCGACCAGTCGTCGTCATCTATTTTCCATGCAAGCATTAGGCAGGCCGCTCCGCCGTTCTCGTACATCCACAATTCGAGTGGCACACTTTCGGCGTTCAGTTGTAGCGGTCCTGACATAGTCCAAGTGCAACCCTGATCCTGCCACACACCGAACGTGTTGCCGTCAATGGTTATCTCACCACCGTCATCTGAGGCGATCATGAACTCGATGGTTTGATGTTCAGGAATCGTGATGTAGCCGGTCATGTGAACTATGAACAAGTCATAGGTGCAGTCTTCGAATAGTTCACCGTCATAACTGCGGTTGATGTTGTTTTCTATCTCGGATCCGCAGACAACATACTCGGATGTCGACTGGAGCGGAGGTATCTCGTCAATCGTGTAGTAGGTCGTGTTCAATCCTGGCTGTGTTTCGGCTTGAACCGTGGTCGGCCAGAACGCAAACAGGATTGCTGGTAGTGGGATTAGCCACCTAGTTAGATGGCGACCCACTCAAGATCTTCTTCACTCCACCTATATGGTCCACCAGTCGAGGGCATCGGTGTTGGCGGATTCCAAGTTTTATTTGACCAAGTCCAAGACGGGAATGGTTGTACTTCTCTAAAGTCTTGTGTTGTCAGTAGGTATTCGTACCCGATGCCCGCATAAGTTTTGTCTGAATCATCTATGAATGTTTCAACCCAAGTGCCTGTGTAGCGTTGTGGGTTTGATTCAAGGAACTCTCGTGACACAACTCGAACATCAATGACGATGTTGTTGTCATCTATTTGTGCAAAGTATTGTGCGGTCACGAAGTTTTCACTCGAATAAGCACGAGGCCGCTACCGCCAGCACCGCCGTTTTGTGTGCCGCTATTCCCGCCACCACCGCCACCGCCACCTTTGTTTGCTGTGCCTGCTGTGCCGGGATTTGCGCCCGTTCCACCCGCGCCGCCACCGTCTGATGCTGTTCCGCCGGTAGTGCCGCCGCCACCGCCGCCACCAGCAACACGAGTGGTATTAGCGGTTTCACCCTTGAACGCACTTATGTCAACACCAGCACCACCAGCACCGCCAGTCGTGCCAGATGCCACCGATGACCCAACGGCTCCCGCACCACCACCGCCACCGCCTGCCTGTGTAGTTGGATAAACAACCGTGGTGCCACCTGCATAACCTGTGACACCCGAGATTGCAGCAACACCACCTGTGTTTGGTGCGTTGCCGTTTGTGGCACCGCCACCTGACGCACCATCACCGCCTGTTATATATCCTGCACCTGTTATGTTGCCTGCACCAAAACCGCCGCCACCAATCGAAATAGCACCTGCACCGCTACCGATTGACGATCCTAAACCGCTGACCCGTGTTGCGCCACCTGCGCCGATATCGATTGTTGCTGTTCCAACTGCGAGATAAATAGTCCCAGTTGAAATACCACCAGCACCGCCACCGCCGCCAACAGTATCAACATTTGTCCGAACACCACCGCCGCCTCCGCCACCAACCATGTAATAGTCCACGAGGCCCGCTGTCGTGACAACCAAATTGGCGTCAGAGGTGAACGAATGAAGTTTGTATGTATCTGCACCAACTGTGATTGTCGCGGTTGATGCGCCACCTGAGATTGTTGCGTATGTTGCACCACCAACAGCAACCCATGCTGAACCGTTGAATACTTGTAAACCTGTCGCGGTTGAATACGCGACCATGCCTGTTGATGGTGATGGGACGGCTGATGCTCGTGCTGCGGTGCCGGCATAAACCTGTACAGCCTGATCCATCAAGTATGTCTGGACGTTGGTCGAAGTCAATACTTCTCCAGATTGAAATGTGCGATACCCTGCGCCAGCCATGTCTATACATTAACCCATGCGGAGCCATTAAAAACTTGCAAACCTGTAGCAGTCGAATACGCGACCATGCCTGCCGATGGTGACGGTACAGCGGATGCTCGTGCTGCGGTGCCTGCATACACCTGCACCATCTGATCCATCAAGTACGTCATGACATTATTACTAGTCAGAACTTCTCCCGATGCGAATGTGCGATATCCAGCTCCAGCCATAATGCTCCTATTGTAATCCAACATCAGGATCGTCAAGTTGATCTTGATCAAGTATAAATGTGGTCAAAAGTTGTGCTTGACCAAGTCCGAATCTTATCCGATGGTCGGATGTGGTGATGTCGTGATTGACGGATTCGATATAGACGGTGTCGGTGCGGGTAAGTGGCAGGCCTTGGTCGTATCGTTTCGTGACGGAAATTAAATCGCCCACGTCGAGTGCTAGAACGGTTGGCCAAAGTGCCGAACCGCAAGCATTCAGGCTGGTTGATATCTCGTTGAATCGGATGATTGGTTCTTTGTATTTGTCCAATAGGTTCTGTGCCAACGCTGACCCAGCCGCCAAAGTGTTTAGAGGTACATTTGAGAACGACAAAGTTTGCACACCATACTTGCCTTGGCTTGTCGAGTCGGCTGCGACTTGTGCTGCGGTGCCACCATCAACATCCACCTGCACACGGTTGAACAAAGTTTCTTGACCGTATGCGACACCGATAGACAGAATCGGTATCTCGTTCGTGGCTGTACCACCGAACGATGCGATTGCGGTAGAGAACGTGAAATCTATTCTCGGATCAAACACAATCTGGTTTTTGCGGTTCGCGAACAGTCGACCGTCTTCTGCGACTGCGACCGCCTGCAACGCTGTCAAAGTGTTCGTGTTGTCTGGATAGGCGACGGTGCCGCATGTTGCGACACCTGTGGCGATGTCACGCAATGCCGTCGAATACGCAACCTCGGCTCGATCCAAGATCGCTGACACTCGCGCCGAAGTCAACTGCGACGATGGAGTGAATGCAGTCAGGCTGGTTCGGCTCAACTCGTACAGACCGTCCGCTGCGATGATTGACGCGAACGATAGATTCGGCATCTCATAGGTGATGTCTAGATCGGTGATTGCACCGACAAACAGTTCGGCTGTGCCGGCAAGAACCTTCACCGCACGTCTCGGAGCCAGATCGAAGTCACCTGCATACCAAGTTGACGCGGTGTTCGCTGGGTCGAAGAGTCTGCCTGATGCGCGGTCGTCAGCCAAGATACGGCAGGTGCCTGGTTGGAATTGTTCTGTTTGTGCGCCACGGCCACGCTGAACCGACACGGCAAGAATGTATTCGGTTGCGTCCACAAAATCCGTTGAACCATCCAACACATCCGTACCATCAAGAGTTGACGAGTCGAGTGTGAACGCATCGGCGACCGCGCCGACATCCAACAGAACTGAATACTCTTGACCCCACTTGAGTGTCTTAGGCATAATTACGCAACCGCGAACTCTAGAAAGTTCCCACCAGCGATCCGACTATATTGCTGCAACACCTCAACAATTTGACGCCCAGCCTCAACACCATTCGTGCCGATACCTGTATTGATGATGTACTGGTTCCCGTTGCTACCAGTCGGCGTCGCGGTTGGAGTTGCGACTGGAGTCGGAACAGTTGGCAGAGTTGGGATAGATAGACCAGTTCGACCAGTGTTTTTGGCTGCTTCGGCAACCTTCTCAATCGCTTCTCGAAGATTGTTATACGCCTCTTCTTCACGTTCGATTGCTTCAGTGTTTCGTTCTGATGCTTCTATCTCTTTTTTCTTTGCATCATTGAGTTCAACCAAGAACTTCTTATAAGTTTCAGAACCTACCGCCGCACCATCAACAGCCTCATTCAACAGAAGTTGAGCTTCCTTCAACTTCTCTGTCGCGTCAAACTGAGAATCGGTTGCATCAGCGACAGCCAACTTTGCTTGCTCAAGATCAATCTCGGCTTGACGGATATCTTGTGCGTTCGCTTCTGGATCTTTACGCAAATCAGCAAGTTTCTTTTCAGCATCGCGAACAGCAAACACCGATTCCTCGATACGGAACCCAGCCTCAGCGACATTGCGTTGAGCCTTGGACAACTCACGTTGAGCCGCTTTTGCCTGATCTGAATCCGCACCGTATCCATTGACCGCATCATTCAACGCCTTTTGCTTGGCCCTCACATCATTCGTGGCGTCACGCAAACTTTGAGCAGTCTTATCGGAAGCCTTCTGCGCACTGTTGAACGCCTTCTGTGCAGATGTCGAGGACTTCAACGCATCTGTATATTTCTCAAACTTTTGTTTTGCTGTCTCAATCGTCTTGCTTGCACCGCCGGCAGAACTTTGAAGCCCTTCCAAAGTTTTGTTGTATTCGTCTTGAATCTGTTTGGCTGTCTTGGTCTTGCCTGCAAGCGAACCGTAGCCTGCGATCATTGGGCCGATGAACTTTTGAACTGGACCTCCAGCAGCGATACCGCGTTGCACCTGGTCTAAGTCTCGTAATTGTTGCTGAGTGACTGTTGCTGCGGCTGCGACACCAAGAACATCGGTTCGGAATCGGTCAAACGCTGCACCAGTCACAGCAGTATCGGTTTTCAACCCGTCAAGACCAGCGATGAAATTGTTGACTGCAAGACCGACATTGTCGAATGCGTCTTTGCCACCTCGGACGAAGGCAATCATCGAGACAATGGCACCACCTGCAAGGATGATTGGTTTCACAAGATCGATGAACACATTGGCAATCTGACCAACTGTTTCCACGACGGTCTGAACCATGTCGACTACCTTCAAACCGAACTCACCTGCCTCAGCCGTTGCGGCAAGTAACGCATCACGCAAACTGCCACCACCAGATAGTTCGTCAGCGAATGCTTGAATGACCGGCACCACATTCTTTTGAATGAACGCAACAAGTTTCTCGGCGATAGGAAGCAACGCATATCCGATACCTTCCCAGGCTTCGCCGATTGACAATTTCAATATGTCCAAACGACCGGCGAAAGTATCTGCCGCAGCAGCCGCCGCACCACCAAATTGAGTGTTAAGAGTTTCAACGATTGAACTCAAGTCCTTAGACTTCTTGACGTTCTCATCGAGTGGAATACCTAATTTGGTGAGCGCACCAACATTGCCTCCGAAGGCTTTACCTAAGGCAAGAGAAACTGCTTCCAAGTCCTGCCCTGTTGCAGCACTTATGTCGAGCGCAAGTCCAAGGTTTGTTTGAGCGAAAGTGATGTCACCTGTCGCTCTCGCGAGGTTCGCTAGGGCTGGACGAAGAGCATCATCGGCCACTCCGACAAGCATTTGTTGTTTGGATATATATTTTTCAACGGATGCAATCTGTTCATCGGTTGCATCCATTGTTCGACGTAACTGGTCGGCAAGTTTCTTTTGACTTTCTTGATCTTCTGTGGCTGCCTTTACTGCGCTGAATGCTGCACCTGCGATGGCACCTGCCGCAGCCGTCGCAATTAATGCACCTTTCTTGGCGACATCAAAGACTTGTCCAAGCGCATCCGATCCTTCTTTGCCAAGTTTCTTGAACGCCGTGATGGCACTGTCGGAATTGCCTAAGATTCGTACGAGGAATGTGCGTTCACCTGCCATGGTGAAGCAATTCTACTCAGTTAGCAGCCATCCGTTTACGCAGTTCGGCCCACTCGCGTTGCATGTCTTTATGTATCTCTTCTTGTGTCATGCCGTCATATTGTGAAAGATCAACTGGTGCATTCCACCACTTCGGGTCAAGAACACATCGCATTGGATTACCGCGACGCGGCTGACGAGTCGAGCGAATGCTTGGTGTTGAGAACGTGCGTGTCGGTGCTGCGATATCGGTAATGGTCGGGTCAAGGAATCGCCAACCTGAATGATGTGTGTGGAATGGCTGACCAGCTTCGTGCTGTGGCAGATAGAAGATACGGGCAGGGTCTTTGGTTGCTGGATCGCCTTTGAGACGAAGACGCTCATGTGTCTCATACCAGACTTCTTCCCAATTCTGTACCGGCACAGCCTGCTCGAATGGAACGACAACGTGCCAGTGTGGATCGTTGTCACGATGCGACCAGGTTGTGTATGCAAAGTGTATATACGATCCGAGATCGGCCTGTTCGAATGCTTCGCCGTCAAGGTCGGCGACTAACGCCCAAACATGTGACACGTTGCGATTGCCACGGGTTGTGTGTTCACGATATGTGACTGGCGAATATAACTTGCCGTCAGACTTCTGCTCGCGTTCTTGATGGTCGCCGAGTATTGCGGCGAAGTCCATCCAAGATGTTGCGATGGTCTTTGGGTAGATGGATTTGACGGATGGGAACCCGACGACTTCAAACATTGTGCAGAACCTCCTAGGTTCAGGATAGTGAATCCTGAGCCGAATGCAAGTATCAAATACCTAGTTGTTTTACGACTTTATCTATGCCTTCTAGGTATTCTTTGGCGATTTCGTTCTTGCGTTTGCGGACGGTCGGCCAGAAGAAGTAGCCGGATTGACCGCGATGGCGAAGGAATTGAAGGGTTGTCCGTCTTGCACCGCCACCAAACTCCGCACCGAAGAACACATCGCCACGAGTTACCTTGATTCTGCGTTTACTATTCGGACGCGACTTTGAAATAAAAGGTTCTTTACTTCGAAGTCCGATGGTTGGAATGCGGTCATTCTTTGCACGTAATCCTCTAGCGACTTGTATTGCTTGACTTGCTCGACTGACTGTGCCTGCTTCTATGCGAACTTGACCTTCTAGATCCCTTGCGATTTGATAAGCAACTTTGCGCATTTCACCATTGAATGCTTTGCTTGCTTTTTGAAACTTGTTAAGAGTCTCGAATAGGTCTTTGACGATGACTGTATTGTTTGCGACAGCTGCGGTGCCGGCACGACCAAGAGTTCCACCTGTGTCACCTGGAACATTCGGGAATGCTGAGAATGCCATCACTTGATCCTTTGTGGTGGATTGGATTTGATGCTCTTCCAGCGCAGATAGCCGAGCATCGTGTACAGCATTCTAGGTGATTCTTGTAGAAGGAGACTTGGCGCAATCGAAGTCTCGCAGGCGAGGTATGCGATCAGCCAGTGGGCTGAGTTTTCTCCAAAGGGTTGATCGCCGAAGATTCGGCACCAACCTCCACACTGTCAACTGTCTCAGTCCACTGATCAAAGTTCAATGCAGTTTTCTTGGTGCGTTTCTCGGCATGCCAAGCCAACCAAGCAAGATCGGTCAATTTCAATTCTGTTTGAAAATTTGCAACAGAACGATTCTGTTCTCTTTCGAATGCGATGAAGTCGGCGAACTGTGCCGTCACTTTTGTGGTGACGTTCTCTAGCGTCGTGACTTCTAGGTTGATTTTCATTCTTTCCTCCTGATTGTTTTGTTAAGAATTATGCAGTTGTCTTTGTGATTGTTCCGCTGATCGGCCACGTTACGTCGGCTGTGTTTAGCTCGCCCACCGCACCGTTCACGGGACTCCATTCCGTTACGAGAACCGAGAAGCTGAAATGTGGCGAAGCCGTTCCTGCTGCGGCTGTGCCGGCTGGTTTAATAACCATGGTCACGGCTGTCGAACCAACAAGCGGATAGATCAAGCCTTCGACTGACGAGTATTCGTTGTGAAGTGAAAGTGTCACCGAGTTGTCGATCAAGCCTGCGACGCGAGTTACTGCACCACCAGATCCGAACGATGTTGTTGGTACTTCTGCGGCTGTCGTTGACAGAGTGATTGCAGCGACATCGTTTGAGATGTCTGTGCCGTTGAGTGTGACTACTGAGTTTGTGAGAACTAACTTTGCCATGATTATTTATCTCCTGCCTTGTCGGCTTTAGAAGTTGATTTTTCTGCCACCAGAACAATGCGACCCGATGCCAGTAGAGAGTCTAGATGGTCAACTTCGTTGCCATCAATAGTGGCTGGATATTGTTTATCTAGAACGGTGAAGCCTTCGACGACCTGATATTTTGCCATGGGTTAAGCGTACACCACGACACGGAAGTCGACTGTCAGATAGGTTGTGTCGTTCGCGTCAACGGTTGTGATGTTGGATGCTTCTTCGACGATCAATGTTTTGGCATATCCGCCGAGGGTTGTGTCGGCTTCGATCGCGGCACGAATCCCACCGTCATAAGACAAGTAGGTGTCCATCAATGCTTGCGCGGTGCGCTCGGCTGCACGACCCACGATCACACTGACCGTGAAGACATGTGTGACCAAGCCTGCTCGCATCGCACCGTGATAGGTGATCGACTCCAAGGTCGGCCATGCGATACCACCGATTGACGGGTTTACTTGATCTGGTTGTTGTGCGTAGGCGCGAAGGTTGGTGATTGTTGCAAGACGTGTCTGAAGTCCTGTTTTGAGTTCGGTTACTGTTGCGCTCATGCGAACATCCGCATTCGGCGATATGGCTCGACAAGTTGTGCGACGTCTGGGTCGAGTGCGCGTGTCACTCGTATCGCACCCAAGTCTCCGAAGCCGGCAACGCCGAGCGGTGAATCGTAACGCTTGAAGATTCTTGAAGCCTGAATGATCACAGCCTGTGTGATTGGTTCAGGTACAGATGGCCACCCGTAAACAGCGGTGAGTTGCACCAATGCTTCCGATCCGAAGTTCGCGTTCAATGTCGGGAACAGATAGTCGCCGACTGCACGAATGCGTGTGTATGGAACGGTGAGTCCGTCCAAGATTCCGTTGACTGGTTCTAGTTGCCAATCGCTTGAAGTCCATGTGACATCAAAGTTGCCGTCTGCGAGTGTTGATGTTTTGAGTGTGATCGCTGTTCCTGAGATGTCATCAATCTCGCAAACAAACTCATCACCTGCCGTGAACACTCTTGTCGTCGCCGAGCCATACGCCCAGAACTGTCGGTTCGCATAACCATCAATGAGACGACTGGCAGCTCCGGCACAGTTGTCAATCAGTTCGTCATCTTGTGTGTCGGCTGTGCCGATACGAAGAGCAGCCTTGATCTGGTTGCGTGTCGCGTAGCCGTTTGTAATCATGGTGCTTCAATCCTACTTCAGAGTCTCAACGAGTGTACTCGGCAATGAACTTGTGCATCTCAACATCAGCCTCAATATGGGAATCCGATGAGATACGGTTCGGTCGAATATCGTTCACCAAAACTTGCACACCAGCAGGCTTGAACCATCGCGCACCATGCACATGACACTTCCACCAAAACGCCCAATCCGACCAATACACAGCAGGCCAACCACCAACCCGTTCCCAAATATCTTTCGTGAACCAAGACGTACCCATCACATGATTTGACATCGGATATGTAGCGAACCGTTCAGGTGCAGAAGGGTTCGCACCGCCATGCGACATGAACCGCAAAGTGTTCGCAACTACATCAAAACCGTCTTCAGGCAGGCAACTAAAAGCGTCAGGATATAGACGGTCATCCATTGCTAGCGGAGCAATCCACCCGTCAGCAACGGTCGCAATCGCAGCATTGATCATCGCATCACAAGTCCGAACCCGACACTCAACTAGCCGACACGGCAAATCCTTCACACCACAATCATCATCAGGATGATATGCAACAACCACATCATCAGCCGGTGGGTTCAACGCTTGTACCGAATCCCACCAACCTTGCACCTCACCTTTGTAGGTCGAACCCCACGCAAACCCGACAACCGTGATCACAACGCCTGAGTTTTTTCGATGAACACATCCAACTGCTCAGCCATCGTCGCAAAGTAATCAAGATACGCCTGAAATGATTTGCCGACCTCGGCTCGAGCCTGATCAAGTTTTGATACACAATCAACCGCACCAAATACTTTCATCGGACCAGAAGTCAACTGCCCAATATCCCAAGCGTTCTCACCTTGAATCAACACAACTGGACATCCACACAAAGTTGCCTCATGCACAATCGCCGTATACGGATCAAACGAAATCAGATACTCCGCCGACCGCATCTCATCGGCAAGATCTTTGCGTGACGCAGGCCAAGAATGCGTGATCAACTTCGCACCATCAGGCACATACCCTTCACGACCCTTACCAACCCAAACCAACACACCCGACCTTTCACCGTCACCAGGATGAAACAAATCAGGTTCCAGATAAGGCACATTCAACACAGGACTCTGATTGATGTTCGGATGCCAAACAAACTGCAAGCCATCTTTCTTCGCATGATTCAACAACCACCACACGACACGATCCGAACCCGAAGGATTACCTTCAACAATCTCAGGATAAACATGAATCGCATCGTCAGGAATCTCAAGACATTCAGGCACCGACCAAGGATTATCAACAAATGGCATATGGGTCATCTTCATCTCCGCTTGCAACCCACGGTCACGCAACAGTTTGCCGAGCAGATACAGCACCCGAATCCCGCCCGACACACGCCTATAGTCAGGCGACCAAATCACATACGGTTTCATCGCCGCCACACCCATGATGCAGGATGCTTGCCGTCACGGATCCACTTCGGCCAATCAGCCGAAATCTCAACCTCATGCAGAACACCACGATCCAAGAAAACTCCTTCTTTGAAACATCGAGCAATCGTCTCCTCGACATCGCCGACATTCAATTCTTGATGGCTGAATTGTTTGATTTTGTTGATGCAGCGTTCAGGTCCACCCATCCAACCCAAATGCCATCCGCCGTGTAAACGATAAAAGTTGTATCTCATTTGGCGTCGCATCACATCGGCTGTGCCGTTACGAAACCGCCAAGGACCACCAATACAAGTCAACTCCATCGGTGCTTCCCAATGGACACTGAACACCAGATGTCGCATCATCACACCATGCCAAGCATCAGAGAACGAACCGATCATCGAAGGCGACCAGATCTCGTCGGTATCGGCGACCGTGATCACATCATCATTTTGAATGCCTAACTTTTCGGCAACAGTAAAAATTTGATTCCGAGCCTCCGCCTCGCTATCCCACGCATTGGGATGAACAGTTGTCTCATAATCAACCCAATGAATCTTGTCCTGCCATTGCTCAAACTTCTCACGCGACTTGCGTTCCCTCGGAATACCCGTGAACGACTTGTCGCCTTCAATGATGATGAACTTGTCAACGTAATCGGCGAGTTCGTAAAGGCGGCATTCTAAGACGTCGTCTTCGCCGTTGTACAGGATGCCGTCAAAGACTTGCATCAATCCCAACTCAGGTCTAGACGCCTTTGCAAATCCCATTCGCCAGCATCAAGACGCACGTTCCGCAACCTGAACAGTTCAAGGTTTGATTCAAAACTTTTGCGATTCTTTTCAGCCAGCGACGGGTCGGAGTTGAGTGTTGATGAGTTGTCGTGGTAGACGATTGCGTTTGTTTTAATAATTTTCTTTTGCATCCGTGTCGCTCGACGCTCATAGTCGTTGTCTTCGAAATAGGCGGGATGGAATGCCTCACAGAACAAGCCGACATCTTTGACGACTTGTGAGCCGATCCATGCACAGCACCAACCTGGTTGACCTGCGAGATGTATCTCATCGGTGTGGCATCCGCGATAGAACTTTTGGAGTTCGTCGCGTTCAAAATAGGCGTCCGAGTTTAGAAGAATCCAACCTTGTGCGAATGGCGTCATTTTGATACCAAGATTCCAAGATGTCGCCACACCAAGATTGCTCGGCATGTTCAAGATGTATCGGTTCTCAATGTTCGAGTTTTTCGGCAATGACAAACAATCCTTTTCGATTAGTCCGCCGTTGTCGATGATGATGAGATTCTCGACCGCGTAGTCGATTGATTTGATGCAGCGTTCAAGTAGGTCATATCGGTTGAGTACGGGTATGACTATGACCGGCACCATGCAGACAGCTCCTTCATTGCAGGCTTCCAATGCTCCTCAAAAACCTTGTCCGCTCCGTACCCTAGGGCATGGGTGATCGCGTCCTTAGACGGGCCTCTAGGCGCGTTATAAGCCGACTTGAGGGCATTGACGATGTCTGGCACGTTAGGTGTGAAGAACCATGACTTCTGTGCCGCATCCCACCAAGGCTGACCTTCGACTGTCCAGCCGTCACCGACCAGTTCAGGTTGGGCTGTGAAGTTTGAGACGATCACTCGACAGCCACAACTTTGGGCCTCAATGACGGGTATCCCGAACCCTTCTCCCATACTGCAAGCAAGAAGAACATCGGATGCTGTGTACATCGCAGCCATCACATTCTGAGGCATACCATGCCGATACGCATACTGATCAACAATTCGATACTTGTCATCACCGATACCGCAAGCACCCATCAACTCGACCAGATTGATACCAGACATCGCACCATTCGGTTCCGTATATAAATACAGCACAGCGTCAGGATGATCTTTAGCAAAGATAGAGAACGCAAGAATGTTCTCAGCCCAAGCCTTACGCGCAGGCTGCGAACCTTTATTCGTCGCAACCATCGACACCACAAATCTGTCTTCTTCCCAGCCCATGAACTCGCGACCAGTCATCTTCCGACCGTTCGCCAACGTCACCGATTCGGTTGGTTGAAACACAGGTTCGATTGCGTGAGGAACATAAAGATGATTCACACCGGCGATGTCAAGCATCCGCGAACCGAACTTTGACATCGCTATCGGTCGCACATTTTTGCGTGAACACCAAGCCAACACATCTGGCGGTGTCGGCTGATGATCAATCGGAACCCACGACGCGATGTTCTTCCAATCTTTCAACGACTCAGATTTCAACACCCACACATCAAACAAAGTCATCAACAACGTCGGTGTCGACAAATCCTGATTAGCCCATTCCATTGTGTGTGCGACAACGACATCGTCAGAGTATGTGAAGAGTCCTTGCGGATATATTTTGAATCCGTTCCATGTCGATGCCGAACCTGCTAGTCCGTACATCGCGTGGACTGCTACTTGGTGGCCTTCTTTCGCGAGCCTTTGGATGACTTGCGCGGTTTGCTGACCGTATCCTGTTGCTGCCCAAGGTGCGTTGCTATACCAGAGGACTCGGAGTCGGTCGGGATTGGTAGGTCTGACACTTCCAACAAGTGCGCTACGCCCGCTCGGAGCAAACGCTCCGCTAAATATCCCGGCATCTCCACCGGTCGTCCTTTTACTATTACCGTTTCCCACATGATCCTCCTAAGTTTAGTGCAGAAATGGAAAGTCCACGGCCAACCCTGCACGAAATGGCCGTGGACTTAATCCTAGTCACAGTCCTTGCGGACTGTCATGTTTTTACTTTGACAGAACTATTAAGCAGTTCCACCGATGAAGTATTTGACATGTGATGTTTGTGGCAAGTTGCCGTCAACACGCATCGTTGCGCGGAAGGTAACAAGACCAGCGTTGAATGCGTAGTCATCGCTTCGATCCAACTTGATGCCGCCAACTTGACGAACATAGTACGAAGGAAGGTGTCCGAAGATTACCGACTTCGCGCTAGTTGCTGCATCTGCCATTCCTGGGTTCTCGTATACCGGGTATCCGAGGAGCAAGTCTTGTGCATCAGCATTGAGTGCTGGTGAGAAGACGTAGTTGCCTGCGGTGTCCTTCAACGAACGCATTGCTGCGATTGACTTCGAGTTCATCTGGAAGCCTGAACCTGCAAGACGACGACCTGCTGTGTCTACCGAGTAGACGAGGCTGATCAAGTTGTCTGCTGTGAACGCGCCCGACACACCCGTTCCGCCAGTTACGCCGGCAGCTGCTGCTGTGACGATACCTTTTGGTTGGTTTGTGCCTGAACCAGTTGTCAACGCTGCGTTGACACGGAAGCCAAGTTCGTTGCCGACTTGATCTGCCAAGAATGACAAGATGTCGACACCGCTGTCTTCGATCAACTCTGTTGAGAGTTGAACAAGGAACGAGTACTTGTATGCACCAAGTGTGATGAACGAGTTGAACACTGGATCAGATTCAGCGATTGCTGTGCCTTCACCTGTGATTGCTGCCGTTGAATACTGGGCAAGTGATGGAATCTGAAGATTCTCACCCGATGCCGTGTTCAACACAGTTGATGTCTGGAGCATCGGACCAACGTGACGAGCAAGCATGATGACCTGATCGTAGAAAGATGTTGGAACTGGTGCGCCAGCAGATGTCTTTACAACATCACGCTTTTCAAACGAGTACGAACGAAGTTCGCCTTTTGCCATCGAGCGGATAACTTCTGCATCTGAACGAACACCGCGTGGTGCATCGGCGACTGGGCGAACCTGGTCTGCGATGTCACGAGTTGCTGCTTCAAGACGAAGTTCACGGGCCTCATCGGCGCGGAGCTTCTCAATTGTTGCTTGGCGATCCTCAAGTTCTTTGGTGATGCGCTCGTATGTTTGAGTCTCTTCTGCTGACAGGTCACGCTTCTCAGCGGCTGCAACATCAAGAATCTTCTTTGCGGCTTCCCACGCTGTAGCGCGTTGAGCCATTTGTTGTTCAATGAATTGTTTCATGATTTCTCCATGATTGGTTAAGTTTGTGGATGCGCAGGAAGTTGTATTCCGAATGGCGCGGAACGCTGACCAATCTCTAGTCGTAGCGGGACGCTTACCGACAGACCGAGTGTATATGAGAAACTAGAAGTTTTTCAACAGTTCAAGTTTTTTCGCCAACAGGTTCACCGACGCCGGAACTTTGGTTGGTTCGGCTCGAAGTTTGCTGACCGCGCTCGACAACAGATCAGCCGATTCATCAGTCAAAGTGTTACCTGATTCGAGCATCGTGATCGCTTCGGCGAGTTTGTTTGCGTCAACGCCTGTGCGCTCGGCAAGAATATCCAATGATCGTACAGAAGCCGAAGTGGCCGTATAAGCAGGGAACCCTGTCACAACTGAAACCTCATGCAAACGCACCTGACGCAGTTCGCGGGTCATTCCGTCATCTGACCATTTGTCGCCACCGGCAGGAACCGAGAACCCGAATGACATTGAGTCAACATCGCCGCGCTTCATCAACACTGACAAGTCACGACCGACTGTCGTGTCTGGAAGATCGGCTTCAACAAGCAAACCTTTTGAGTCTTCTTGCAGACGCAAAGTCTTTGAACGTGTCGAAGCAAGAAGCATTGACGAATCATGGTTCATGTACATCTTGATTGTGTTGCGACCTTTCAAAGATTTCTTGAACGCACCTGGTGCGATTCGCTCGATGAACGGCAACGGTTCGGAATCAGAGTTGAAGACTGCTGCGTAACCTGTGAAAGACATTCCGTCACCTGTTGGACCTTGACGCAATTCGAAGTCGTTGATATGAATGCGGCGTGTCTCTAATGATTCGCTCATGCCGTCAATCATAACAACATTCACGGGCAAGGTTCTAGAAGATCTCGGATGATCTTTTGGAAGTAGATCATTGTCGGTGATATAGGCAGGATTCTCTGGACGACCGTTGCGCAACAAATACAAGAACGAATTGACCCGCGCATATGCCCATTGATTCCTGGTCATTCCTGGACGGTGAGATGTCGAATATGCTCCGGCACCGCGACGGAACACGGTTCGCAACATGCCGACAGTTGCCCGCTTCCAAGACGGATCCGCGCTATCAAGTTTTGAGTTGTGTTCATCGGCCTTGTTCTTCAAGCCTTCTTCGATTGCTTCGGTCAACTCGATTGTGTCCGACCCAGCAGGAGCTTTCGCCGATCCTTTCGGATTCTTATCCGAACCAACGATCTGGTCTGATGGTGGTGCTGGTGCGCGTTCGGATTGGATTGCTTCAGATTTTCTTGCGAACCAATCTCGTGCCGGTTGAGGGTTCAACGGGTTGATGCCCCACAGATAGTGTGCGACCGCACCCGCACCAGGGAACTGGTCGTTGGTCGAATCCGAGTTCTTTGGTGCTTGTAGGTCTACGGCGTGTCGTTGCGCCCATGCGTTCGCTCGCACGACTTTGTCTTCGGTGATGTCGCCTCGCGCCATGTCTCGTGCCTCACGAACGGTTCTATCGACCAGCCCTTCACCCGCGAGACCCTGACCGTAGTAGTCCAATCCTTTTCGGGCTGCGGTGCGAATGTAGACAGGTACCTCAAGAGATACCTGACGCACCGATTCTTCTTCTTCTTCTTCTTCTTCTTCTTCTTCTTCCATCTCTTCTTCGTGTGGTTGCCATGCGTTGCAATAGAATCCGCCGTCAACATACTCATCCCACTTCTCGCACCATGCTTTGAGATTGTCACCATCTGCGATCACATTGTCATCATCGTAGAACGCACAGTTCCCGCAAGCGCGACCTTCAGGAACATCAGCCGATAACGCAGGCCGATAATTGTCAGGCAACGCCCGCTCGCCGCCAGGTTCCATATCCTCGGCAATGGATACCGCGACCATCTGATCGATTGCATCCTGTTTCGTTGTGTGACAGCCAATCACTTCACCATCTTCTTTGATGGTTGCCCACCCAGAACAATCTGGTGATTTGTCAGTAATGAAGTAAGGCATTACGGAGTGATGAGAGTGAACGCTACTGAATGACCTGTTTTGGTTGATATCGCGTACATGCTTTGTCCTGGGTACATGACAAAGTCTTCTGATGAACTTTTCTGCAACGCATGACCTGCGTTTACTGTGATTGCTGCGCCGCCGAGAAAGATTGTGTCGGTGTTGTCAAGATTGCTGACATGTAATTGTCCTGGGTTCACTCCGCTGTGTGTGATGAGTGTGGCGGCTGTGCCGACCGTGATAGATCCGTTTGTCATTGGCATGATTGTTACCTCAGAGCATCAATAGTAGTTCAGCGTCATCTTCCAAGATGCTGAATGTGATAGTGCTTGTCGCTTGTGCCTGCATCCCTGTCAACGATGTTGATGCAACCGCATAACGTCGTTTCGGTTCAATGACTGGTATCTCGACGATTGGCTCGATGACGGGTTCAATCTTTTTGCGTGGTGTTGTTGAATAAACTCTGCGACCGCCAGACGGTGTCGGTGTGGGTTCAGGTGCTGGTGGTGTCGGTATTGAATTAACTGTTGCGACTAGACCGCCGAGGGTTGCGGTTGCGACGGCGTTCTGTTTGACTGCTGTGATAGCCGAAGCGGCAAGACCGCCGAGGTCAGTCGATGCGGTTGCTGGTAGTGCGACTGTGGCAGTGGCCGAAGAAGCAAGACCGCCGAGAGTTGCCGAGGCTGTTGCCGGTAGGACAACTGTTGCGGTCGCTGTGGCGACAAGTCCGCCGAGTTCTGCTTCGCCTGTTGCATCCGTTGTGACGATGACTTGCGCAACCTGAGCAACAAGTTCACCGAGAGAAGCCGAAGCGGTCGCGAAGTGTGCGACGGTCGCTGTCGCTGTAGCCGACATTCCGCCGAGTGTCGCTGCACCTGTGGCTGTGGTTAGGAACTCTGCACCGTCAAGGACTCGTATGCCGTCGAGTGTGCTGGTGTCAAGGATGAATGCAAGACCGCCATCAAGTCCTGTGGTGCTGTCGTTCAGTGTGCTTGTATCAAGCACGAACCTTTTGACCGCCATGGCGGTACTAACTTGCGACTGTTAAGGACGCACTGAGATTCCCAGATGAGATTGTGTAAGTGTCACCAGCGGTGTAGGCGTTGCCTGTGATCGTGCCTGAAAACAAGAAATTGCCGGCACTGACATTGTCCCAAGCGGTGAAATGTGTTGCGTCTTGCGAACCTGCGATATTCGTCCAACTGATATCCGCATCCGATGTGATCGCACCAGCAGAAGCCGCACCGAACGAAACAGATTTGCGTGTCGTTTCGGTCGCAGCATTCGAAGTGCCATTCGCACCAGGATCACCAACATGAAGTTTGATGTACACAGTTGACACCGAATACGCAGTCGCGTTACCGAGCGCATCAAGAAACGAGTTGCAAAGATAAGCAGATAAACCTGTAGCCATTACTCTTCAACCCTTTCGGTGATAGTCAAGATTCTACCTTCGGTATCACGTTCAACTGTGCGAACAGTCGGCTTGTTCTCCGGCACGTTCACACGCACCACAGTTTCAGGAACATTGATAACAGGTGCGGCCACATTCACGTTCGCTGGTGGAACATTCACAACCACCTCAGGCATCGTCACATTCACATCACGCTGATTCACATCATAGGTCGGTGCTGGTTCGGTGACAGGTTGCAACATGTTCGGTGCGACACCTGTGTGTGCTATCGGATCAATATCAATTGCTTTCAGCACAGCGGCAGGTTCGAAACCTGAGTTGATTAGACGCTGAGCGATTGCGGTCTTGCGGTCAAGTTCTGTAAGTCCAGCAGCGGCAAGATCGACGTTTGCGAGCGGTACACGATAAGCCTCGCCACCTTCGGCAGGTCGAAGATCTTCGAATCGTCGGACATCGTTGATTGACAGCCAGCCAGCTTGCAGACCTGATGAGTATCCTGCGACACGCGAACTGAAGTCGCCGCGCATCAAACCGTCAAGGTTGAACTTCATGAACGCACCGTTCGTGAGAAGTTTGTTGGAGTATCCGTCTTCGATCTTGGTGACGTATGGTCGGAGTGTGTGCATCACGAAGTGGATGCCGTTCATTTCAACCGAAGCATAGGCTTGCGCACCTGACTGGATCACACCAGCCATTGATGGTGGTACACGGAACGCACGAAGGATTTCTTCGACTGCGAACTGTCGTGATTGTAGGAATTGTGAGTCGTCTGGTGCGACCGAAGTTGTCGTGTACTTCGCACCACCGAACAGGATGCCTGGACGGTGTGAGCGACGCAAACCTTTGTGACCTTCTTCGAATCCGTCAACGAGCGACTTGGCTTGTTCACGGGTCAGGTTGCCTGGGAACTCAATGATGCCAGAGGTGTGCGAACCCTGACCGAAGAACCTCGCAGCGAACTCTTCCAACGCCTTCGACAAACCGAGGTTCTCTTTGATTAGTTCGATGCGTGAACGGCCACGAAGATCACCAGGTAAACGCAACTCGGACAGATGAATCATGTCATCATGCTCGATGATGTACTGATTGTCGTAAACGTAGATGATGCGACGCGACTCATCGCGTTTCACTTCAACTTTCAACGGATTCAAAACCGACAGACCTGCAACACCTTGACTGTCACGAATAATGCGTGTGAACGAGTTACCGTTCAACAGCATCGAGACAAGTACCTGCTGGAAGTGGTCGGTGCGTGACACACCAATTTCTGGCATGTCAACCCATTCTGGTCGCGGTCGGTAAGGACGACGATCACCATCGACACGAATGTATGTGTCGACTGGCAGAGTTGAGATAGAGTCAGCGATCAATCGGACACACGCATACACGGTTCCGATCTTGAGAGAATCTTCTTGCGTGACAACTGTGCCGGCGTTCGTTGTGAATTGGAATGCGTCACCTGCCGCGAACAAAGATTGAAATGAGACCGCTCTTTCTTCTTCTCTTGGGTTGAACAGTCTTGACAACATTAGTTTTTAGCCGCTTTCTTGGACCGCTCGAAAGCCAACGTGAAGGCCAACAGAGATACGCCCGTAAATATTAACCCAAGCGGAAGCGCAATGTAAAATACGCCGACCGCAATCAACAAAATTGCGACTAGTTCCAATAATAAAACAATCATCTCATCACTCCTAAACTACGAAGAACCCTGGTTGCTGAACACTCTCGACCCGTCTCGTTGCACGATCCACAGCCATCGCCAATGCTATCGCAGCGTCAATCTTGCGTTTCGATTTACCTTTAGACAAACGCCAACCCATGTCGGTTGAGCGTTGCGCAGCCGACAACACCTGATCGGTGAATACTGGATCACCGTTGTGTGAGAGACGACCGTTCACGATGAACTCGTACAAAGTTCCGCAAGCAGGCACCATGCGCGCAGTCGACTGGCTGAACTCAACCATCGTGAACCCTTCATCGGACATCGCTTCCGCTGAACGCTGAAAGAATGCTGGGTCATAAGCGAACTCTTGCACCGTGAACTCGCGACCCAAATCACGGATGTGTTGCTCGACTGCGGCCACATCCATCACACCGCCATCAGGATGCCAAATCTTCGCCCGAACAACAATCCGACCAGACTCCTGCGGTTGCGCAATCACCACCGCAATCGAGTCATGCTTCAACGCCATGTCAATGCCGACGAACACAGGAATGTTCGGATCAAGTTCATCATCACTACGACACAACTCCCACGCACCTTTCGGCAACCACGACTCACCATCGGTACGAACCCATTGATTCAACCGGTAGCGACGGAACGCGACTTCGGCAGTTTGCATCATTGACACTTCCATGTCTTGCATGTCCAACAAACCTTCAGCCAAGTTCGGATTTGACTCAGCCCAAGCTTCACGGTCATGAATCTCACAATCGGCTGGTGCTTCCCACCAAAAGAAACCGAACCGTTCGTCTTGTTTGGTGTCGGCAACAATCTCTTTGCCGTAGTTGTATAGACGACCACACACCGTGTCCAAATCAAAACCTGCCGTGGTGATAGCGACAATGTTCGGATCCTTACGCGCACCAGAACCCAACGTCAACGCATTCCACAAATCATCATTCGGTTGAACATGCAACTCATCAAATACAACCGTTGAAGGATTCAAACCTTGTTGAAGTTTCGCGTCGCTCGATAGCACACGATAGATCGCACCAGTCGAAGGAACTTCAACAACATCGCGATACACCTTGCACACACCCGACAACGCAGGCGACTGAGTGATCTGCCACTTCGCCTCATTGAACACAACACGCGCCTGCTGTCTGTCACCCGCCGCCGAGTAAACCTCAGCACCAGGCTCACCTTCGATCAAGCCGTACAGCGCAATGAGTGAACCGAGCAACGACTTGCCGTTCTTCCGACCCAACCCGATCAGGCTGCGACGATACCGAAGCAACCCATCATCACGACGCTCATAAAGTGCGTCAAGAAGTGCAACCTGCCAATCGGTAAGAATCAGAGGCTGACCGGCACGAACACCCTTGCTTACATGCAAGAACGTGCGGGCAAAGTCAACGACCTTGTGACCATCAGACTTGCTGTATAACTTCGGCGTCGACCAAGTTGGAGTTCCTTTGTCGATATGCGTCAAGCTCATTTGCCACCCTTATCTCCGCCAAACCCAACCTGGCACGATCGCTCGGAGTGAACCCAAGCAAACTCAACCAAGCCGTACATTGCGCGTCCATCTGTTCTATCTGCTTCACCGCAGGATGAGTCACAATCTGCCCATTCGGCGACGTGTACCAGCGCGTCGTCACATCGTCGCCCAACCAAACTTCCAGATCGTAAATCTTTTGATAGTTCCGACACAGCCGACCCATCAACGGACCATCGTGCAACTCGGACAGATGACGCCGACCACCAGTCCACAACACCGTCCAATACTCGGTGCCAACTTTGCCCAAACCTTTCGGTGCGACCGGCACAACCGACATGTCGACCAGCGCGAGCGCAGTCTCTGGCATAGGCGAAGCCTTCAAACCTGTGCGGATGCGTGAACCTTTGAGACGCTTGCGCTCGATCGGAGTTGCGGATGATCCGCGACCGACTCCAGTTGATTTGGTGGCCATGCCACCAATGGTAGCCGTGACCCCACCACCGAC
>Ga0255087_1000150_pt1 | contig 32507 bp, 30 predicted proteins | sample Colum_Miss_RepA__FD_188561 | JGI IMG/M metagenome (GOLD analysis project Ga0255087, IMG submission 188561) | Freshwater microbial communities from Columbia River, Oregon, United States - Colum_Miss_RepA_8d | ecosystem: Environmental > Aquatic > Freshwater > River | place: USA: Oregon | collected...
GCTGCGACCGCATCGAGATGGATGCCTGGGGTGTTGACGTCCTGATCGCCGGGTCGCAAAAAGGCTTGATGCTGCCACCTGGCATGGCGTTCGTGTTTTTCAACGATCGTGCCGACCGGGCGCGGGGGAGGGCCGATTGTGTCACCGGACACTTCGACTGGCGCCCGCGAGCCAACCCGCCCACGCCCTCGCAGCGGTTCAACGGTACGGCCCCCACGCACCACCTCTATGGACTGCGCGAATCGCTGGACATGATCGTCCATGAAGAGGGCATCGAGGCTGTGTGGGACCGGCATGCGAGGCTTGCGCGCACCGTCTGGGCTGCATTTGAAGCATGGGAGCGGCCAGGTGGAGTGCGGCTGAATGTGCGTGATCGCGAGCATCGCAGTCATGCCGTCACCGCCATTGAATTGCCAGGCTACGGTACCCGGTTGCGCGAGTGGACCGAGCAGCGTGCCGGACTCACGCTGGGTATTGGCATTGGCATGGCGCCGCTCGACTCACCGCGATGGCATGACTTTTTCCGAGTCGGCCACATGGGCCATCTCAGCGCACACTCGCTTCTGGGAACGCTGGGCTGCATCGGAGCAGGACTCAAAGCGCTCGGTGTCCCGCATGGCGATGGCGGGCTCGACGCAGCGGCTGCAATCGTGGCCGAAGGCTGATCTGTGAAGCGACGCAAGATCAAGCCCGTGATGCTCAAGCAGGTGATGCTTCGCACTCCATCATGATCGACAGCCGTCCTGTGGCTGAGGATACAAGCTTGCCGGACTGGCCTGTGGCTTATCCCGCCAGCGGTGCCAGCGCCACCTTGAAACGTCTCAACGAGGATTTCAGGGTGACCGAGCTGCCGTTGCAAGCTCCCTGCGGAGAGGGTGAGCATCTCTGGCTGGAGGTCGAAAAGAACGGTGCCAACACGCTCTTCGTTGCCCAGCGACTGGCCGAAGCGGTCGGTCGACACGAGCGCGACGTGGGCTATGCAGGGCTCAAGGACCGCTACGCCATTACCCGTCAGTGGTTCAGCATTCATCTGCCAAAGGGCGACACGCCCGACCTGACCCGTCTTGAACATCCGGAGTTCAGGGTGCTGAGCCAGAGTCGCCATGCAAAAAAGCTGCGCTCCGGCGATCTGCACGGCAACCGGTTTCGCATCACGCTGCGGGATGTTTCGGGTAGCGCGGCTGCCATCGAGACCAATCTCAAGGCGGTGTCATCACAGGGAGCGCCCAACTACTTCGGTGCCCAGCGATTTGGTTACGCAGGTGGCAATGTCGAGCAGGGCCGGGCCATGCTCGCGCGCGAAATTCGCGTGCGAGATGTGAAGAAGAAAGGCCTCTACCTCTCCGCGGTGCGCTCCTTCGTCTTCAATGAAGTGCTGGCGATGCGGATTCGAAAGGGCCTGTGGGGCAAGACTCTGCCGGGCGATGTGTTGAACGAGGCAGGCCTGCCCACTGGGCCGCTCTGGGGGCGGGGCCGGGTGGTGACCACCGGTGAGGCGCAGGCCCTTGAAAACACCGTGGCTCAAGAGCACGCCCGCCTGTGCGAGGGCATGGAGTTTGCCGGGTTGAATCAGGAGCGTCGCGCCCTGGTGGCAAGCCCGCTGGAAATGTCGTGGGAGTGGCCGCAGTCTGATCAACTGGTGCTCACCTTCTCGTTGTCGGCCGGGACTTACGCCACTTCGGTTCTGAAGGAAATTCTGCGCACAACCGAGCCTGACAGGCTGACTTGAAAAGGGACTGTTTGCGGATCAAGCCCCGCACCAGTAGACGAGTCGCTCGGTCGCGCAGAGGCGTGCGATCTCTACCTCGCTGAGGCCCGCTACCCGTGAGAATTGCAAAAGGAGATCAGCACGTGTTTGGCCATTCATCAGAGCATCGGTCCAAAAAATAACGCCTGCCGCATCGCCTTCGCGACCCAAGGCATTTTCATAAAGCCCCCGAACGAAGGCCTCGTTCGATTTCTGGGAAATCGGCACGAATGCCGCAGAGTTGGTGAAAGCGTCTGCGATTTGACGCAGGCTGCCACCGCCACGACCGATATCGAACCAATAGCTCAGATCTTCCGGATTGGTCTCGCTCCCGAAGGCTGTTCGATAGAGCGCTTCGATTGCTGCCTCGATGCTGATTACTTCAGCCGCATCGGGGGCGGTGTTGCCCAACAACGGGGGTGAGGTGTTGCCCAACAACGGGGGTGAGGTGCTGCCCAGCAGCCCGTGTGAGGTACTGCTGGTCTCGGATGTGCGCCCGTCGTCTCCGCAACCCAGGAAGAGCGCCGCGATACAGGCACCAAGCCGTCTGTAGAGGGTCGTCTGCATAGTTGATTGCCGCGAGGCTCAGCAGCGCGATCGCGCGTTCCAGTGATGTTAGAGCGTAAGCCACCCATCGATACAGGTCACTACGTCACCCCCGATCCATACCGTATCGCCGTGCTGATCCACGTACACGCGGCCATCTCGGCCGAGCGCATGGCCTTGAGCAGCAACATAGCTTTGGGGCGCCAGCCCTGCACTGATCAACCACTGCGCCACGCTCGCATTCAGGCTACCGGTGACCGGATCCTCGATCAGCCCACCTGGGGTGGGAAACAGCGCGCGCAACTCAAACAAACAGGGTGAACCGGTAGCATGGGCGCCCACCAGCCCCAGCTTGATGGCCCCGAGCGTGGCTGTGTCGGGTTTGATCGCTCGAACCTGGTCCGCCGAGCGGAGCATCACGGCACACCAGCCTGGTCCGTTGTCCACCCATTGATGGTGCAACACATCCTGGCGCGACACGCCCAATCCGGCAACGATGCGCGCAAGCCGTTCGGGCTCGAGCGGCCCGGTGCGAATGAGCGGGGGCGCAGCAAATGCGAGGCGCGGCCCATGTCGTCTGACCCGCACCAACCCGACACCGCACTGCTGAATCACCTCATTGGCTTGTTTTGGCACTCCACCGGCAGCCAGCCAGACATGGCAGCTCCCCAGCGTGGGATGGCCTGCAAATGGCAGCTCACCCGCCGGCGTGAAGATGCGCAGGTGATAGTCAGCCGAAGGATCCGTGGGCGGCAAAAGGAAGGTGGTTTCAGACAGATTCGTCCAGCGCGCAAACGCAGCCATCGCGCTGTCGGATAATCCCGTTGCTGAATGAACCACTGCCAGCGGGTTACCCTTCATGGGGACCGCACTGAAAACGTCAACTTGGTGAAAGCGTCGCTGCTTTAACATCATCTGACCATGCAATTTGAGGGCTCTCAGCGGTAACGCGTGGCTGAACCGCCCCGGGTTTTGAGGAGGCTCCAACCTTTGAGAGGATGGAGCCATGAGGAAATCAACGAAGTTCTCCCCGGAGGTCCGGGAGCGTGCCGTGCGGATGGTGTTGGAGCACCGAGCCGAATACGAGTCGCAGTGGGCGGCGATCGTGTCGATCGCCGGCAAGATCGGCTGTAACGCACAGACCTTGCTGAACTGGGTTCGCCAGCATGAGCGCGACACCGGGCTGCGCGAGGGGCCGAAGAGCGCCGAGCAGCAGCGGGTCAAGGAACTCGAGCGCGAGGTGCGCGAGTTGCGTCGCGCCAACGAGATCCTAAAGCTGGCCAGCGCGTTTTTCGCCCAGGCGGAGCTCGACCGCCGACTGAAGTGATGATGGACTTCATCGACCAGCAACGAGATACGCATGGGGTCGAGCCGATCTGCAAGGTGCTGCAGATTGCCCCGTCGGGTTACTGGAAGCATGCGGCCCGGCGACGGCGTCCGGAGCTGCGCTGCGCCAGGGTTCGACGTGACGAGATCCTGCTGCCGCGCATCAAGGAAGTCTGGCTCGCCAATCTGCAGGTCTACGGCGCCGACAAGGTCTGGCGCCAGCTGGGACGCGAGGGCGTGACGGTGGCCCGCTGCACGGTGGAGCGCTTGATGAGTAGAAACAACATGCGCGGCGTGATCCGCGGCAAGGTGGTTCGTACGACGATCAGCGACCCCGCGACGCCGTGCCCGCTGGACCGCGTGAACCGGCAGTTCAAGGCCTCGCGGCCGAACCAGCTCTGGGTGAGCGACTTCACCTACGTATCGACCTGGCAGGGATGGCTGTACGTGGCGTTCGTCATCGATGTCTTTGCGCGTCGGATCGTGGGCTGGCGGGTGAGCAGTTCGATGCACACCGAGTTCGTGCTGGACGCGCTGGAGCAGGCGCTGTACGAGCGCCGTCCCGAACGAGATAGCTCCCTGGTTCATCACAGCGACAGGGGGTCGCAATACGTGTCCATCCGCTACAGCGAGCGGCTCGCCGAGGCCGGCATCGAGCCGTCGGTCGGCAGCAAGGGCGACAGCTACGACAACGCGCTGGCCGAAACCATCAATGGACTTTACAAAGCCGAACTGATTCATCGCCGCACCCCCTGGAAGACCAAGGAGGCTGTGGAACTGGCGACACTGGAATGGGTGTCCTGGTTCAATCATCACAGGTTGATGGAACCGATCGGGTACATCCCGCCGGCAGAAGCTGAGGAAAACTACTACCGTCAACAAACCGAGCAGGTCGTCCCGGCCTGACTCAAGCCAACGAGCCTCCACGATACCCGGGGCGGTTCAGTCAATCGAATATTTGAAGAATTATTTCTACGCGGCCGGTCGCACAGAAGCCTTGCTCAGTCTCAGTGAATCCGCAGCATCCAAGGGGTTGGGAACGCCCGCATGGTTGCTCAGGCAGTGGCTGGGCGCTGAAACAAAGGCTCTGATAAAAGCCGTTTTCGGCACTCAGGAGGATCGCTTGATGACATTACTGGAGGCCGCGCGACTTCGTGGCATGGTCAGAAAAAAAGACGCTTGATTGCACAGCGATCTCGACCTGGATAATTGCAACCCCATTTTTCTGTTTCTCCCAGGCGTTCTTCTGACTCATTTTGGCCCCTTGCTCGATTTTCTTGCAGGCCCACGGACTGCAAGGCGCCATACCGCATTCCCAGCGTAGGTCATTCAGCCTCATGACGGCCAGTTCGCACGTTACCTGGATCCTTGAATCTCATTCAGGTCGTTTTCAATGACCCGCAGTACCGCCTCGATCAGAGCCCGCCGCGGAAATTGCTGATCACCCGCAGCAGCACGCACGATCGCACTGGGGCTCGATTGCAGATCGCTGCCAACCGCCCAGTGGTCTGCATCCAGAAAGCCCAGCAGGCGGCTGCCCGGAATGATCTGGTCCCTGGCCAGCAGATTGCCATCGTTCAGGGGATCAAAGCGCCGCAGCAAGCGATAGGCCGGGATCAGCCCGGGAGCCATTCGCAGCAGGGTGGGCATCGTGACCAGGGAGTACATCAGAATATCGGTGGGCAGTGTCACGTTGTCCAGCCACGCTTGTCGTTCCGCCGGACGCAGGCTTTCGATGGCGCCCAGATCCCCGCGACCACAATTCAAAAATGGCAGTGCTGCAGTCATGCGAGGCAAGGCCTGAGGTGCGATATCGGCCAGCGGCGAACCACCCACTGCCCCTGCGAGTGACACCAGGGCCACGATCCGATCACGGACCTCGGGATGCTCAACCAGCAGATGCAGCGCATCGACCGTGCCCTTGGAGTGGGCGATCAGCACGATGGGATCGACCGCAGCCTCGGCCATCAGGACATCGTTCAAGGCCTTGGCGTTGGCGACGCTGCTGGCCAGGCTCGGATTGCGAATCAAACCAAATCCATGGCCGAGCGACTCCACAAATGGACGCATCTCGCGCTCAAGCAGGGCCGGCTGATCGGCGCAGTCGGAGGCCAGGCCCAGGACGTAAACGACTCTGAGCCGGCGCACGGGTCTATCGATCGCTCCTGCCGTGATCAGGAGAGCCTTGGGTGCAGGTATTGCGACGGTTTCTGGAGTATCAGGGGTATCGGCCACCCGGGGCAGGTAGTCCTCACAGCGCCCGCTGGCGAGCCCGGTGCTCACATGCGAGGCAAGCACCGCACAGAAGACCGATCGAAATCGCTGCTGCTCATCGCGATAGGGCACGCCGATCGATGTGGGGGACAGGATCGCAATGCGACTCTCACCTGCAGTGGTGCCAACACTGTGGCCTGGCCTTGAGCCTTGCACCGCGTTCTGTGCACACCCTGCCAGCAGGGCTGCCGCCAATGCAATCGCCAGACCACGAAGCGCCGGCACGCTCAATCGATACCCACAGTGGCTTCGGTGCGAAAGAATTGCTCCGAGATACGATTGGCTTCAGCCCGATGCGAGTTGGCCGACTCGGCGCTGCCGTCGAGGTCGAGCCGGGCTGCGATGACGGCTCGGCAGGTCATGTAGGCCTTGGCGCGTCGTGCCTTGAGATCGTCCAGGCCGCGCCCGAGCAGATCCACGAGCTCGGCCTTGCGTCGATACTGCGCCATCACTTCGGGGCCGTCATCGCCCTTTGCAGTCATCTGCTCGGTGGCGCAGGTCTGCCAGGGCTGACCCAAACAAAAAGCGGGCAGAGCGAGCTGTGACAGCGGTGCTGCATCGGCGCCCAGATCGCGTCCTGTCTGCAGCAGCAACTGCAGCATTTCGTTCTGATACTCGCTCGCTCGGCGATAGCGATCGACCTCACAGGACTCACAGCCCGGCATGAGTCTGGCCTGCAGCAACCCGATCAGACTCCCACGCGAAGCGCGCTGGCGTTCAAGCAAGGCCGCATCGAGCTCACGCAGTGTGCCTGGATCAAAGCCCGCCGCGGCACAGGTCTGCTGTTCCCAGGCGGCCAGCAGATCGGCATCGTTCTGATGGGCGCGCGGCCCCATGGGCATCAGATCGCCACGCACCATCAGGCGATTGGCACGCTCGTCATAGGCAAAGCTGATTCTCCGGTAGGCAATCGGCCAGTCCGAGAGCGAACTGGTGTTGAGCTCGAGCAGGGGCCGTCGATCGAGCGCACGGTGCACGGCCCAGAATCCGCGATGGGTATGCGCTGAGAGATAGACCAGCGGATGGGGCAGGGCCGACATGAGGGTGCGCAGCAGCGTGCGACTACCCAGCCCCAGGGACTGCCAGTTGTGATGACCCGCAAACACCACGATGTCGCCGTCGCGGGCGGCCTGATTGATCCATGTGCTGATGGCGCGAATCTGATCGGTGCGTACATGACCAATGCTGCCGGGGCTGTGCCCCCGAATGACATCCCAGGTGCCGGTGAGGGCGCCCGCCTGGTTGGTGTCGAGCGCAATCACCACCACGCCACGTGAGGCGCCCGGTGCAGCAGGCAGGCGCAGGCGCTGGGCGATATAGGAGTCGGCATAGAGATCGCCATCGATCAGTCGCGCCTCGATGGCCTCGATGTAGGCACCGGGCTTGGGGTTGCGCCAGCTGATGCGCTGGTCGCCTTTTTCAGCAGGCACTGGCAATCCACCCTGACCCATGCCGCTCGCGCGCAGGGCCTGCAGATAGGTGGTGATGAAGTCGCGCTTGGTGAAGGCCTCGGACTGCGAAAGATGCCGCAGATGCCCGGAGGCCGCGCCCCGGCGGCATGCCTCATTCCACTTGCGTGCGCCCGGATCATTGGCCGCACCCACCAGGTTGTAGCCATAGATGCCGAACATCAGACCGTCATGGTTGCCGGGCAGCAGGGCGCCGCGGGGCGGTGCCGCTTCGAACAGATGCCGCATGCGCTCGGCTTCGGATTTGCAGGACAGATCGAGCACATCACCCAGATGCATGAAGGCGGCCTCGGGATGCGCCTGAAAGACCCACTCCATGATCCGACGCCCAAAAAGCGGTTGTTCGGGCGGGCGCTGCGTGACTTCCAGATAGCCATCGAGCGCATTGTCGTTATCGACCAGCGGCACCCCGGTGGATTCATGCTCCTGTGTATCGCCGATCACGATGATGGGCTCGGTCAGCGCAGCATAGCGTCCGGGCGGATCCGCCTGCGGGCCGGCCTGCGGACGAAAGCCGGCGCAGCTGCTGAGCAGCAGGGCCACCAGAGGCAGCAGAAAATTCAACAGACGGCGGGTCGTCATCCAGAAGGTCAGTCTTGAAGTCGGGTCAGGGGGTCAATAAAGTGACTGAGGAAAGGCCTTGAAGAACAGGTTCTCCAGGCGCTGCATGAAATCCCGGGCGGGCTGGCGCTCGAGCGTTCCCGCATCGCTGTGCCACTTCAGCCGCTGTCGTTCATCGAGCCTCACCCGCCAGCTGTTGGCCCCCGACATGTCGCGTGCCATGTTGCGAGCCAGCTGCGCGGCGAGCTCTGGGCTGTCGATCACGACACCCATCTCGGAATTGAAGACCTCGGAGCGCGGATCCAGATTCATGGACCCCACAAACGCCCGCTGCCGATCGACCACCATGGCCTTGACATGCAGGCCGACAAATTCACCGCGCACCGGAGCGGTATCCACCAGGCTGCCCTGAATGGCGGCATCGGAGCGCAACTCATGCAGCTCGATGCCCAGCTTCAGCAACGGAATTCGCCAGGCCTCGTAGTGGCTGTTGACGGCCGGCACATCGTGAGACGACAGTGAATTGGTGAGGATACGGATCTTCACGCCGCGTGCGGTGAGGGTCTTGAGATCCTCGATGAAGCCTTCGTCGGGAATGATGTAGGCATTGGTGATCAGAACTTCCTGCTTCGCGCTCATCATGAGCTGATGAATCGCCTGCGGCATGCGATTGCGCGTGCGCTCATCCCGAGCGGCCGGATCAGCCGCAACCCGCCCGGTGCCGGGCAGCAGTCGAGCCGGCAGGGCCTGCAACTCGGCATCCCAGCTTCGCTCACCGCTGAGCAGTCTGCCACCCCGTCGGTCGGCCTTGACCTCCATCAGCGCCTTGCGCCCGGCGTCGGACATCTCCAATGCGGCTGCCTTGATCCCCGATGCGGCGGTCTTGCTTTGCAGAGGCGGCGGATTGCGCACGAAGTCGGCATTCCAGTAGCGATCGAACACCGTACTGGCCTCGCGGGCCACGGGCCCGGCGCCCAGCACATCGAGGTCATGAAAATTGAAGGCATCGTTCAGACCGAAATACTCGTCGCCAATGTTGCGCCCGCCAATGATGGCCAACCGGTTGTCGGCAATCATCTGTTTGTTGTGCATGCGCCGATTGAGCTGGGTGAAGCGCGTGGTGCCCTCGATCACGCGCTCGACCAGACCGCGGCCCTGCCAGCCATTGAAGAGCCGGATCTCGATGTTCGGATGACGATCGATCATGGCGAGGGCCTCGTCGCGCAGCTCCACATGGGTCATGTCATGCAGCATGGAGTTGAGGTCATCGAACAGGATGCGCACCTTCACACCCCGATCGGCCGCAGCCAGCACGCGGGCCATCAGCAGTTGCCCCACACGATCGCCGAACCAGACGTAGTACTGCAGGTCCAGAGTGTGGCGGGCCGAGTCGATGAGGGCCAGTCGCCACAGCAGGGCGTCTTCGTTGCGCTCGAGCAGCATGAAACCCGAGCGTTGGGGCCCATGGTCCTTTGCGAGTCGCTCCTCCACTGCAGCCAGGGCGCCGCCGGGCTGGGGCGCCAGGGCTGCCGTAGGGGTTGGCCGGGGCGGCGGTTTGTGGCTGGCGCAGCCAGCGATGATGACGGCCAGCCAGACCAGCACCAGAAGCACCGCCACCGTACGGATCCATTGGCCCGAGGTGCGTGACACGAAGGATTTCAAAGGGGTCATGGGCACGATTCTATTTGGTAAGGTGTGTCAATGAACAATCCATCCACTTCAACGCCGGATCGGGCCTTCACCGGGAGTGAACTCCTGGAATGGACCGCCACCGAGCGCGCCACCCTGGATGCCGTACCGCCCGAGGAGCGTCGGGAATCCGGCGGGTGGCTGGTCGCCATTGACCATGGCACCGTGCAGCGTGCGCACAGTGCGGCTCCCTTGATTCACGACGCATCGTTGCTCGATGGACTGACGGATGTGATCGGGCTTTACCAGCGTGCAGGTCTTCAGCCCTGCTTTCGCCTGCCGGACGTGAGTGCCTTGCAGCCGGTGCGCGATCAACTGAAGGCGCTGGGCTTTGGTGGCAGTGAGGCCACCTGGGTGCAGTGGGCGAGCTGCGAGGATCTGATGACCCCGGAGCTGAAGCAGGCGGCTCAGAGCCCGGAGCTCACGCTGAGCCCCGAGCCCGATGCAGACTGGTGCGGGGTGTTTTTAGGGGAGGGCTTCGATCCCGTGGATGGCGCAAGCCGAACCGCCATCCTGCGTCGCGCCCACTCAGCCCGCTACGCCCGAATCGTGATCGACGGCAAGACTGTGGCGGTGGGCATGGGCAGCTACAGCGAGGGCTGGGCCAGCATTCATGGCATGCGAACCCTGCCGGCGTGGCGCAGCCGTGGCTACGCGCAGGCCATCATGGGCCGATTGATCACAGAGGCCCTGAGTCAGCGATTTGCAAGGGTCTTTTTGCAGGTCGAGGCGTCCAATCGTCATGCCCATGCGCTCTACAGCCGCATGGGCTTTCAGAACCTCTGGACCTACCGTTACTGGAGCCCGGGGGCAGCCGCATGAGTATTCAGATCGGGCCTCTGGCGCTGCCCACCGCGCCGCTGTGGTTGCTGATGGTCCTTGTGCTGTGTGCCTGGCTGGCTGTCCGCATCAGTCCGGCGCGGGAGCGATCGGGTGTTGATACCGCGGTCTGGACGGCCGCGCTCGTGGGTCTGATCGTGGCCCGCATGGGTCATGTGCTGTCCCATGCTGAGGTCTACCGGATGCAGCCCCTGAGTGGCCTGGATATTCGCGATGGCGGGTTCCTCGCCATGCCCGGCATGGCAGCTGGCGGGATGGTGCTCGCGTGGATGGTGTGGCGAAACCGGGTACGCGCGAGCAGTGAGACCGCCTCACCGGTTCAGACCGGCGCCTGGCGAGTGGGCTTGCTGGCCATCGGCGCCACCGCGCTGTGGTGGGCGGGGTCGATGGCCCTGCAATCGATGGGGCCGGCCGGTCGCATCCCCCTGAATTCGCTGACCACACCGCTTGAGAGGGTTCGAGGCGGTCACACGGGCGCAGAGACGGGTTCGCAGCAGGCCTCTTCAACGATTGATGCACGATCTCCTGCTGATTCCACGAGCGGTGCACAGTCGCCTGCCGATCGGCACCTCACGCTCACGCAGATCGCCCAGCAGCCCAGCCCCCGGCCCCTGGTTGTCAATCTCTGGGCCACCTGGTGTGCGCCCTGCCGCGCCGAAATGCCGATCTTTGCCAAAGTGCAGCGCGAGCGCCCGGATGTGCAGTTCGCCTTCGTCAATCAGGGTGAGGCGCTGGCGCCCATTGAGGCCTACCTTCAGCGCGAGTCTCTTGATCTGCGCAGTGTCTGGCGAGATCCGGCCTCCGCGGTGGGGGCCAAGGTCGGATCGAGCGGATTGCCCACCACCCTGGTCTTTGACGCCCAGGGCCGGCTCGTCAAGCTCCATCTGGGCGTGCTGAACGAACCCGCCCTGCGCATCCTGCTGATTGCTGCGGGGGCGAAATGAAGGCCATCAAAACCCCATGAACACCTTCACCCGCCGGGATGCCGAGCAGCGCGATCGAGATGATCCGCTGGCTCCTCTGAGAGCGCGCTTCGAATTGCCGCCAGGCGTCATCTATCTCGATGGCAACTCGCTGGGCGCCCTGCCGCGCGGCGTGGCCGAACACGTGCAGACCTGCATCACTCAGGAGTGGGGCGAGGGCCTGATTCGGTCCTGGAATGATGCGGGCTGGTATGCGCTCGCGGGTGAGGTCGGCGCACGACTTGCGCCGCTGATTGGCGCTGAGGCCGATGAAGTGATCGTCTCAGACAACACCTCGGTCAATCTCTTCAAGGTGCTCTCGGCAGCGCTTCGAATGCGCGCCGATCGCTCGCATCTTCTGCTCGAGGCCGGCGATTTTCCGACCAGTCACTACATCGCCGCCAGTGCGGCCGGGCAGGCAGGGCAGACGGTCCAGGTCTGCGAGGCTTCGATACTGGCCGATCGCATCGATGAATCGGTGTCGGTGGTGTCGCTCACGCAGGTGAACTACCGCACCGGCTACCGGCATGATCTGGCCGAGATCACCCGGCGTGCCCATGCTGCTGGGGCGTTGGTGGTCTGGGACCTGTGCCATTCGGCGGGTGCCATGCCCTGCGATCTGAATGCGCATCAGGTCGACTTTGCGGTCGGATGCGGCTACAAATTTCTCAATGGGGGGCCGGGCGCACCGGCCTTCCTCTATGTGGCCCGGCGCCATGTGCATGAGGCACGACATCCGCTCACCGGATGGTTTGGTCACGCCCGGCCGTTTGCCTTTGAGCCCGACTTCGAGCCAGTGGCCGATATCCGTCGGATGCTGACCGGTACCCCGGGCATCCTGGGCCTGCGCGCCCTGCAGGCCGCGCTCGAGGTCTTTGAGGGGGTGAGCCTGCAGGCCTTGCGCGACCGAAGCGTGGCACTCACGGAATTCATGATGCAGCTGATCGATCAGCAGGTGCAGGGGCTGGGCCTCAAGGTGCTGACCCCTCGAGCACCCGAGCAGCGCGGCAGTCAGGTGTCGGTCACGCATCCTGAGGCCTATGCCGTGATGCAGGCCCTGATCGAGCGGGGTGTGATCGGTGATGTGAGGGCGCCTGACATTCTTCGCTTCGGGCTGGCCCCGATGTACAGCACTTTCACCGAGATCTGGGACGCCATGGCGCATCTGAAAGACATTCTGGAGCGTGGCGTCTACCGGGAGGCGCGCTTCAGTCTTCGCAAGACAGTGACCTGAGCACGCTCCATTCTTGAAAGGTAACCCAATGCCCATCGACTTCTATACCTGGAATACGCCCAACGGTCGCAAGATCAGTGTCGCGCTTGAAGAAATGCAGTTGCCCTATACCGTGCATCCGGTGGACATCACCCAGGGCCGGCAGTTCGAGCCTGATTTTCTGTGCATCAGCCCCAACAACCGCATTCCGGCGATCGTCGACTCCGAAGGGCCGCAGGGGCAGCCCATCAGCGTGTTTGAGTCGGGGGCGATCCTGCTGTATCTGGCCGACAAGACGGGCCGCTTCATGCCTCAGGACCCGCGGCGACGTGTGGCCGCGCTGGAGTGGCTGATGTGGCAGATGGGCGGCTTTGGCCCCATGCCGGGCCAGGTGCATCACTTTCTGGGCGTCAAGGACCCGCAGGACCAGCGCTATGGCCTGGAGCGCTACCGCAAGGAGACCCTGCGGCTGTACGGCGTGATGGACCGCCACCTGAGCGCCCATGACTGGTTTGCCGATGAAGTGTCGGTGGCTGATTTCGCCATCGTGGGCTGGGTCTGGCGCCATGAACGGCATCAGGTGGATCTGCGCGACTTTCCAGCGGTGCAACGATGGTACGAGCAGATGATGGCGCGACCGGCAGTGAGCCGGGGCTTCAGCGTGGCGTTGAGCTGACCCTCAACCGATTCGCCCTCCACCCATCCGCCCCCAATCTTGTCCCGCCTCATGGCTTCAAACCTGATTTCGCAGGCCTTGATCGAATCGGTGCTGTCGGCCGTCGAGCAGGCCGGTCAGGCCATCCTTGAGGTGGATCGCGGGCGTGCATCTGGATCCCAGGGTTCGCCCGAGATGAAGTCCGATGGCAGCCCGGTCACCCAGGCTGATCGAATGGCCCACTCGGCCTTGCTCGCCTCGCTTTCTCGATTGCAACCGCACTGGCCCGTGGTGTCGGAAGAAGACGAAGCCTCCTGGCCGTTTCGCAAGGACACAGGCACCTTCTGGCTGATCGATCCGCTGGATGGCACCCGTGAGTTCATCGCCCGCAATGGCGAGTTCACCGTGAATGTGGCGCTCATCCAGGATGGCCAGGCCGTCTTGGGTGTGGTGGGCGTTCCCATGCAACAGACCCTCTACTGGGGTGGTCTCGGTCTGGGCGCCTGGATGCAGACTGGCGATGAGGGGCAATCAGCCCGCACTTCGTTGACTTGGGATCAGCACGAGCGACGCCCACCGGGCGATTCAGCCCTTCGCGTGATGGTCAGCCGCAGCCACCTCGATGCAGACACGCGCGCCTTTCTCGATGCACTGGGTCAGAGTCGCTCACTAAGTACGCTGGATGCAGGCAGTTCGCTCAAGTTCTGCCGTCTCGCCCAAGGCAAGGCCGATCTCTATCCCCGGTTTGCGCCCACGCATGAGTGGGACACTGCCGCCGCGCAGGCGGTGCTGGAAGGTGCAGGGGGGTTGGTGGTCGATCGATCCGGTCAGCGCTTGCGCTATGGCAAGGCCGAGTCGCTCAACCCGGGCTTTCTGGCCCTCCGATCACCGGAACTGCTTGATCGAGACATCACGGCGCTGATGCAGCAATAAATTCGCCGGCCGTGTCGTGCAGCTTGTCGCCTCAGAGATCCTTGCGATAGCGCTCAATCATCTGTTCCTGCGTCTCCGGGGTGAGCTCGATGCCGGTCTGATCGCGGATGACCTGGCCCAGGTTGGGCAGGTTGCCTCGAGGCTGGCGGGCTTCATCGCTCCAGAGCCTGGAGCGCATGAAAGCCTTGGCGCAGTGCATGTACACCTGTTGCGCGGTCACGCGAATCACGATCCGGGGCTCGCGCCGTGGATCGGCGCAGCGCCTCAGATCCTGTGCATCGCGCGAGAGCAGGGCCGTGCCATTGATGCGCAGGGTTTCATCGATGCCCGGGATCATGAAGATGAGCCCCACGCGCCCGGTCTGAACGATGTTCTGCAGCGAGTCGATCCGGTTGTTGCCCGGCGCATCGGGAATCAGCAGCTGGCCCTGGTCAGCCACCTTGACGAAACCCGGGTCACCGCCGCGAGGGGAGGCATCCAGGGCCCCCTCAAGGTCGCTGGTCGCAAGCACCAGAAACGGCGAGCGGGCGATGAAATTCAGGCTGTGCGTTTCGAGCCCCTGGAGTTCCTTGCGAACGGCGCGCTCACCGGGCGGGGGATAAAGCTCGCGCAACTGCTCGAGGCTGCGGATGGGTTCGGTTGTCATGCGGGATCCGTGATCAGACTGCGCAGGGCTGGGCAGGGCGTGTGAAGTGTGCCTTCGTTGGGCCGGGGTCGGGCATATCGGGGCTGACCGGCAAACAGCCGCTCAATGCCGAGCGCAGCACCCAGAAGGGCCGCGTCCTGATTGAGCGGCCCCATGATCTGCAGGCCAAAGGGCGTACCCTGCTCATCCAGACCACACGGCAGCGAGAGCGCCGGGTTGGTGGCCAGCGTGACCACATAGGTCAGGGCCAGCCACTGGTAGTAGTTCTGCATGCGTTCGCCATCAACCGTCTCGGCGTACAGCGTTGTCCACGGAAACGGCGTGATTGGCGTGACAGGAGACAGGATGAGGTCATACTGCTCAAAGGCGGCCTGCACCCGGCGCAGAATGCGGGTCTGCTCCAGATGCGCCCAGGCGCGGTCGGCCAGGCTGATCGAGGCGGCCATCTCCACATTGGCCCGTACATTGGGTCCCAGGGTTTCAGGAGCCTTGCGATAGACATCGGCAAACGCAGCCACAAAGGCTTCTGCCCGCAGGATGTCAAATGCGCGATGGGCGTCGCCAAAATCCACATTCAGCGGCTCGCAGCGGTGCACATGAGGCGCCAGCGCTGCGACCCGGTCACGAAACACGCGTCGAATGCCGGCATCGACCGCGCACACGCCAAAGTCCTCGGTGGTGGCGACCCGCAGCCTGACGAGATCGGTCGGTCTGAGTGACAGAAAGTCTGACCGCGGGGACTCAAAGGACAGGGGGTCCCGCGCATCAAAGCCCACCATGGCCGCCATGAGAAGGGCCGTATCGGATACATCGCGTGCCATGGGCCCGAGCACCGAGATCGCGGACCAGCCCAGCGGCCGAGCGCTGTTGGCCACCATGCCAGGCGACGGGCGCAGACCCACCACACCACACATCGCCGCCGGAATGCGCAAGGACCCGCCCGTATCCGAGCCGGTACACAGGGGCAACATGTCGGTGGCCAGGGCCGCTGCCGATCCGCCCGATGAGCCTCCGGCATTGAGCATGGGGTTGAAGGGATTGCCCGTGGCCCCCCAGACCGGATTGCGGGTGTTGGCGCCTGCGCCCATGTCGGGCACATTGGTCTTGGCGGTCACGATCGCGCCCGCGCGGCGCAGTCGGGCCACCAGGCCGATATCGGTCTGCGGCACAAAGGCTCGGCGACCCACATTGCCGTAGGTGGTGAGCAGCCCGGCGGTGTCTTGCAGGTCCTTCACACCAAGCGGCAGCCCATGCAGCAACCCCAGCGGCTCGCCCCGCATGACGGCCTGTTCGGCCTTGCGGGCTTGCTGGAGGGCGGTCTCGAAGTCGGTCGCGGCCAGCGCATTGACCGCCGGATTCACCGCCTGCATGCGATCGATGCAGGCCTGCATCAGTTCGACCGGCGAGATCTGGCGAGAGCCGATGAGTCTTCGCTGCTCGATGGCGGACAGACGAACCAAATCAGTGAAGCTCATGATGGACTCCGGTCAGTCGACCGTGATGCCTGCACGTCGCACCAACGCTCGCATCAGGGGCAGTTCCCGGTTCACGCGCGTTTCGTAGGCGGCAGGCGGCTCAGGCTCGACCATCAGGCCCGCCTTGCCCAGGTCCTCCCGCATGGCGGGCGTGGCGACTGCTGCGGCCAGTGCCCGGGTAAGGGCCTCACGGGCGGGCGTTGCCGTGCCCCGAGGAACAACCACCGCAATCCAGGCCGTGAGCTCAAAGCCCTCAAGCCCGATCTCGGCCATCGTGGGCACATCGGGCAGGTTGGGAACCCGGCGCGCGGAGGTGACGGCCAGCGCACGAATCCGACCCGCAGCCTTTTGCGGAGCCGTGGCCACATTGGTATCGAAGGCCAGTGGAATCTGTCCACCAATCAGGTCCTGCATGATCTGGGCGCTGCCCTTGTAGGGGACATGCAGCAGGTCCACGCCAGCCACCGACTTGAACAGCTCGCCCGCAAAGTGCGAACTTGTGCCCGTACCGAATGAGGCGTAGCTCAGCTTGCCCGGCTGGGCCTTGGCCATGCGGATGACATCCTGGGCGGTGGCAGCGGGCTGCGTGGTGTTGGCGATCAGCACCAGCGGAATCGATCCGATGATGCCGATGGACTCGAAGCTCTTGATGGGATCGTAAGGCGGGCGCAGCTTGAGCGCCGGATTCATCGTCCAGGTGGTGTTGCTGCTAATCAAAAGTGTGTAGCCATCGGGTGCTGCCTGCGCGACATGCTGGGCGCCCACCGCACTTCCGCCACCCGCCCGGTTTTCAACGATCACCGAGGCGCCGGGCCACTGCAGCGCCAGATGTCGAGCCACGATGCGCCCCAGGATGTCAGCCGCGCCCCCGGGCGGGTAGGGCACCACCAGGGAGATGGGCTTTTCGGGGAAGGCAGCCTGGGCTGAAGAGGGCAGCGCAAGCATCAAGGCGCTGACCAATGTGGCGCAGGCCAGGGTGCTGGCGACCAGCCTTCGCCTGCAATCAGCAGCGAAGCGACAAACGGAGTGCGTAGGTGAATCGGGTGTCATGTGCGGGATGTCCAGGCGGGATCGCTCGGCGTGTCACTTGTGGTGGAGGTTCACTTGTGCAGACTTCACCACAGCGGGATTGGCGTTCGAAAAGCTGGAATCAAAGGATGGTCTGCTCGAGGTGACCTTCACCCAGCGTCGGCGATTCAGTGGTTCAGGGGTTCAGGGGCCACGTGAGGCCGAGTTCGCGTGCAACTTCTTCCGAGTGCTGGCCCGGGCTGGCCGCATGCCGCAATTCGCGCCGCTCGGGTGCACTGGAGAATTTCACGGGCAGGCCGACCTCGACATAGCGGCCCTCGGTGGGGTGCTCCCGCTCCCGGAACAAACCGCTGGCCTTCAATTGCTCGTTGTCGGGCAGTTCATGAATGGCATTGACCCGCATGGCCGGCACGTTGGCCTTGCGACAGAGCTCGAGCCATTCGTCGGTGGTGCGCTCGGGCGAGATCCGGGCCATCTCGACAAACATCTGAGACATGTTGGCTCGCCGGGTGGGCTTGTCGATGAAGCGCTCCTGCTTGAGCAGATCCCCGTGGCCGGCCGCCTCGAAGAACCTCACCCATCGTTCATCGACATAGGGTGCGAAGGCGATCCAGCCATCCTTGGTCTGCATGGGCTGGCGGGTGGGATCGAGCTGTCGCAGGTAGTAGCCGGGCTGGGCCGTGGGGGGCACAAAGCTGTTGTCGCACAGATGCTCGAGCGTGTTGAAACTGGCCAGCGACTCGAACATGGGCACCTCGACATGCTGGCCTTGCCCGGTGCGCAGCTTGTGGATGATGGCGGCAAGCACGCCATAGACCGCATGCAGACCCGAGACCTTGTCGGCAATCGCGGTCGGCAAAAAGCGCGGCCTTGCGTTGCCATCGGCCATGGGCAGCAGCGAGGCCATGCCGGTGGAGGCCTGAATGATGTCGTCATAGGCCTGCAGCCCTGCATAGGGCCCGCTCTGGTCAAAGCCCGTGCAATGCACGTAGACGATGTCGGGGCGGATCGCCTTGACCGAGTCGTAATCCAGACCCAGACGACCGACCGCATCGGCCCGAATGTTGTGAATGAAGACGTCGCTCTGGGCCAGCAGGGCCTTCATGGCCTGTCGACCCGAATCGGTCTTGAGATCCCAGTCGATGTTGCGCTTGCCGCGGTTGAGCCTCAGAAAGACCGGTCCCATGCCGGGTGTCTTGGGCGGATTGCCCACCAGACGGGCCGTGTCGCCATCGGCAGGCTCGAGCTTGACGACCTCGGCGCCCAGATCGGCCAGGGTCTGTGTGCAGTAGGGGCCGAAAAATACCGTGGTGAGGTCAGTGATGCGCAGACCCTCAAGCAGCGCGGGTTGTTTCACGGGGTGTCTCCATGCGATGGTTGTGTCTGGCGACTCGTGCTCGACGACCCGCCAGCCTTTGATTCGCCGGGAGCATAGCAGTGCGTTCCGGTAAACAACACCGAGACCGTTTTCACTTCTTTCCGAGGCCCACAGGTCCGTCGCTCATGGAATCCCAGTCAAGAGGTCGCGTCTTGCTGCTCGGTGCAACCGGCACCATCGGCCGAGCCACGCATCGGGTGCTCCTGGCTTCCGGCTGGTCCGTCACCTGCCTGGGAAGAAACAACCCGGTGGCAGGGGCGGACTGGGTGTTCTGCGACATGGCCTCGCAGCCTTCGGTGCTCGCCGCCATGAGGCAAGCAGTTCAGGCGGTTCAGGTCGGGCCGATGGAGCAAGGGGTGCAGATGGGGCAGCCCCTTGCGATCGTGTCGTGCATGGCCTCCCGAACAGGGGTGCCTGCGGATGCCTGGGCCATCGACCATGATGCACATCAGCATGTCCTGAAAGCCGCATGCGCACTGGGCGTGCGGCAGTTCGTGCTGCTGTCGGCCATCTGTGTGCAAAAGCCCCGGCTCGCGTTTCAGCAGGCCAAGCTCGCGTTTGAGCAATCGCTGATGGGCTCTGGTCTGACGTACAGCATCGTGCGGCCCACCGCCTTTTTCAAGTCGCTCACCGGTCAAATCGACCGGGTTCGTTCCGGCAAGCCCTATCTGGTGTTCGGTGACGGGAGGCTCACAGCATGCAAGCCCATCAGCGACGAGGATCTGGCCGACTTCATCGCAGGGTGTCTGACCGATCCCGCGCGTTTCAATCGGATCCTGCCCATTGGAGGGCCCGGGCCGGCGATCACACCGCTGCAGCAGGCCGAGCAGCTCTTTGCCACGCTGGGCCGCCCGGTGAAGATCCGATCGGTGCCGCCGGCTCTGCTCGATGGCATTGTGGGGGTGCTGGGTCTGCTGGGGCGTCTTGTGCCGGCACTGGCGGCCAAGGCCGAACTGGCCCGCATTGGCCGCTACTACGCCACGGAGTCGATGCTGGTCTGGAACGAGGCCTTACAGGCCTACGACGCCCAGGCCACGCCCGAAACCGGAACCCACACCTTGTTTGATTTTCAGGCCCGCCTCGCGCGCGGTGAGGTCGAGGTGGCACGCGGCGATCATGCCGTGTTCTAAGGGGTCTTGAGCGGGTGGGCTTGAACTAAACGCCCGGGCCTTGCGAAGAGTCCCGCGCCCAGATGGTGCAGGGTGTCGAGTTCGGGATGGGCATCGCTGAAATGCCAGCGCCCCTCCCGAAACACGCGCTCATCGGCCCAGGCACCTTCTACCTCCACGAACACCGTGTCGTAGGCCTCCCGGGCATGGGCATCAAGATCGATCCCGTTCGGGCCTGGGTGGTGCAGCACCCTGGCCTCCATCCAGGCGATGCAGCCCTCAATCAGGGGCACGCCCAAGCGCGGGCTGTCCTGGCTGGCAATGTTGAATGCTGCGAACTTGTCCCGTCCTTCCAGCGTGGCGTCTGCCAGACTGACACTGCCCACCGCAAAGCACAGGTCGGCCTGGGCCGCACAGGGCAGACATACCCCGACGGTGTTGCTCGCGCGAATCATCTGCGCAGTGACGGTTTTCTTGTCGATGACCAGTGCCAGGCGCGGCGGCGTGAATTCAACCGGCATGGACCAGGCCGCCGCCATGACATTGCGTTGATGCTCATGGCGCGAGGTGATCAGCACGGTCGGTCCATGATTGATCAGGCGACTGGCATGCTTCAGGGCTACGGGTAAAAGGCTCATGGGTATCATGATGCCAGCCTTACCAAACTGGAGACTCCCGATGAACGCTCCCCGCGATCCGCTGCCCACGGGCCAGTTGGCCCATGCCACGCCACAAACCGCGCCCCTGGTGCCGGGTCGGCGTGAATTTTTCAAATATCAGGATCTGCTGGTGGCGCAGGCGACCGGCGGCAAGATGAAGGCCCAGATCATGTCGGCCACTCAGGGCATGTCCCGCCCCACCGGCTGGCATTACCATGCCTGCGAGGCCCAGTTTGTCTACGCCCTCAAGGGCTGGGTCGATCTGGAGTTCGAAGACGGCCGCAAGATCCGGCTGAGCGCAGGAGAGTCGCTGCTCATTCCCGGCTATCTCAAGCACAACGAAACCGCAACCTCCAACGAGTTCGAACTGCTGGAGGTGGTCATGCCGGCCGACATGGGCACCGTGGCCTGCGATCCGCCAGCTTGAGTTCAGTCGGTGGTGAAGATCGCCCGGGGCAGCAAGGCACTGACGCCCACATTGGGCAGATCGACCGCATTGCTGATGCGAAGGTCTGCAGCCAACGAGCAGATCACATAAGCCTGGTGCGGGCTGAAACCCCGCTCACCGAGCAGCAGGATCATCTCCCTCAGGGCGTTCTTGGCCGCGAGCGTGAGATCTTCACCTTGCTGTGTGCCATCGGATTCGATCGGAAATCCCATGGTCGCAATGAAATCATGCGGCGCGGCCCATTCGGGGCGAGCAAACCAGCCCGGATGAGAGAAGCGCGGAAATCGCGTCTTGCGACGGGCGGCCTCCCCCTTGTGAAGATGCAGGCGGGCCGTGAGCGTGGCACCCATCTCGATGGCGGTGATGCAGCATTCGGAGTCGCCCTGCGCATAGTGCGCGTCGCCCGCTGAAAACAGGGCGCCCGCAACAAATACCGGCAGTTCCAGGCGAGCCCCCCGCGTAAGCTGCCGAATGTCGAGGTTGCCGCCGTTTTCGCGCGGTGGAATGGTGCGCAGACCTTCACGGGCGATCGCTTCACCTGCAGGCACCGCATCCTGGGCATCGGGCGGCATGGCGATGCCCCCCCGCGCCGCCAGATCAGCCTCTCGGGCGGCCCAGGCAAGGAGCTTGTCGCGCGAGGGCGCCACACCCACGGTGCCCATGAACACGCCCTCCGGAATCCGCACCCCGGGTACCTGGGTCGAGCGGGCGAACCCATCGGCAATCTGCCAGTGGGCCAGAAAGCCTTCATGGAAATCCTCTCGCAACAGACCCGCGCCCGGACGGATCACGGTCCAGCCATAGGGCTGCGGCTCGATCTCGACGAATTCAACCTCCAGCAGATCGCCAGGTTCGGCACCCCGTACATGAACCGGTCCGGTCAGTGGATGGCCCGCCTTCTTGTCATGACGCGCCAGATCGGCAAAGCCCATGCCCTCACGGATCTGCCCATCGGCTGCATCTCGGGTCTCGAGCACGAAGGTTTCCCCTGGCTCGACCTCGAGAATGGGCTCAATGTCGGGATGCCAGCGGTTATGCCCGGTGTTGGGGTCGTCGCGCAGGCGGCGATCGCGTTGAATGCGAATGGATTTCATGAGGGGCTGTGGGATTTTGTGGAAGGTGGGTTGTGACCAGGGCAGGACAGGAGTCCGTCGCACAGAGTATGCTGAATGCGTGTCAAGAAGCTCCAGGCGTGCCGGGCATGTTGAGGCTTCACCGACAGCGCTTGCCCGTCGAGTCCGGCGACGGTGTGTGGCGCCGGACCATACATCCGGGCCTTCAGGAGACCCCCATGCAGGCACCGATCATCTCGGCTGATTCGCATATCACCGAAGCGCCCGATACCTACACCGCCCACATCGATGCGCGCTGGAAAGACAAGGCGCCTCGAATCGTCCGGCTGGAAGGGCAGGGCGATGTCTTTCAGATCGATGGCATGAAGCGCCCGATCCAGCTCGGTCTGGTCGCCGCTGCGGGCAAGGCCCCTGACGAAATCACCCAGGGCGGGGTGACCTTTGAGGAATTGCATCGCGGCGGATGGGATCCGGATGCCCGCATGCTGGATCAGGATCGCGATGGGGTCGCCGCGGAAGTGATCTATCCCACGGTGGGCATGCTGCTGTGCAATCACCCCGACTACGACTACAAGACGGCCTGCTTTGCGGCCTACAACCGGTGGATTGCGCAATACTGCTCGCGTCATCCGGCGCGGCTGCTGGGCTGCGGACAAACCTCGGGCCGCACGCCGGCTGAAATGGTCGAGGATCTCAAGGCCATCAAGGCCATGGGCCTGCGCGGCGTCATGATGCCGGGCAATCCCGCGGTGGAGGATTACGACTCCACGATCTACGACCCGGTCTGGGCGACCGCCATCGAACTCGATCTGCCCCTGTCCTTTCACATCCTGACCACCCGCGATGCCGCGCCGGTTCGAGGCCCCAAGATCAACAGCTTTCTGTCGATCATCCGTGGCAATCAGGACATCATGGGCACACTGATCTTCGGCGGGGTGTTCGAGCGATTTCCGCAGCTGCGCATCGTGTGCGTGGAGGCCGATGCCGGCTGGGTGCCGCACTACATGTACCGCATGGATCACGCCTACAAGCGGCACCGCAACTGGCTCGCCCCGGGCATCAAGCTCTCGCGCCTGCCCAGCGAGTACTTTTCCGAGCACATCTACACCACCTTCCAGGACGATTGGGTAGCGTTCAGGTCGGTGGACCAGATGAACTACAAGCGGCTGATGTGGGCCAACGATTTCCCCCACTCGGACTCCACCTGGCCCTGGTCACAGGAGATGCTGGCCGAGCAGGCATCGCGCCTGAGCCCCGTGCAGCGACAGGCCATCCTGAGTGACAACGTGAGCGAGCTCTACCGGATCGATCGCGCCGCGCTTCAGGCGGCATGAGTCGAGTCTCGACGGAGGCCCGTTGGTTTCTGGCCAGCGTGGCCTTCTGGATGGCGCCGCACGGCATTCAGACCGTGCTGGTTCCTTACCTCATGGCCATCGAATTGCGCCAGAGCGCAGGCAGCTTCGGCATCACCCAGATGGTCAGTCAGGCCCCCATGCTGCTGTTTCTGATGCTGGGGGGCTATGTGGCCGATCGCCAGGATGCGCGAAGGCTGCTCACGCTATTGCAGTCGCTCGCGCTGATCATGCCGCTGCTGGTCGCCGTGGCAGTACTTCAGGCTGGACTGAACGAAGCCCTGATCCTGCTCTACGCAGCCACCTGGGGTCTGTTGGCGGCCTTTGTCATGCCCGCTCGAGATGGTCTGGTCAAGCGCGTCTCGGGGGTCAACATTCAGCGCATGGTGGCCCTGGCCATGGGCACGCAGTTCGCAGCCCAGATGGCAGGGCAGGTGCTGGCGGGTCGTGCGGCGCAGTTGGGCGTGGCCAGTCTGCTGCTCCTGCAGGCGGCATTGCTGCTGGTGGGGGTGTGGGTGGTGAGGCACCTGCCGTCAGGCTCGGGCCAATCCGGGCCCAAGCCTGTTGTCGCCGGTCAGCCCGCATCGGGTCTGTGGCGTGAGCTCACCGATGGCTGGCGCCTGATCGCCGCCACGCCGGTGTTGCGGGCGACGTACATGATCACCATCGGCATGGGGGTCTTCTTTGGCGGCATGTTCCTCGTGCTGATGCCGCTGGCGGTGCGCGATCTCTACAACGGCGGCGCACAGGAGCTGTCCAACACCTTCATTGCCTTTGGACTGGGCACACTCACCGCCATCTTCGGGATGATGCGACTCGGGGGCGCGCGTCGCCCCGGCGCCGTGCTGGTGTGCTCGCAGTTTCTCGGCATCGCGGTGCTCACCCCCATTGCCTTCGATATTGCGCAATGGGCCTTCACGGCCTGCATCTTCTGCTGGGGCATGGGAGGCGGGTTTGCCATGACCATGAGTCGAACCATCATGCAGGAGCAGGCGCCAGCCTCGCATCAGGCTCGGGTGATGGCGGCCTTTTCGCTGGCCACCGTGGGCGGCGGGCCGATCGGTGCCGTGCTGACCGGCGCTGCCGCGTCGCAGTGGGGTGTTCAGGGCGCGATTGTCGTGCCAGTGGTCGGTGTGCTCTGCACCACGCTGGCCTCGCTGGCGATGCATTCCATCCTCACGCTGCGATCACGTTCGCATGTCTGATCGACCATCCTCATTCATTGATTCCGACTGACTGATCCTGGAGACCTGCATGACTTCCACTTCATCCCTCCCGTCAAACCCTTCAAGTGCCCGATCCGTCTTTGCTTCGGATGCCCTGGCGGGCCAGGTCGCCCTCGTGACTGGCGCCGCGGCCGGGATTGGCCTGGCCACAGCCCGTGCCCTGGCCGGGTGTGGCGCAAAGGTCATGCTGGCCGATCTGCCCGGCAGCGACGGGCCAGCGCAGGCGCAGCGCCTGTTGGCAGAAGGTGCGCAGGCCGAATTCGTACCGGTAGATGTGGCTGATCCCGCCTCCGTTCAGGCCATGGTGCAGGCCACACGGGCGCGGTTTGGGCGCCTGGATATCGCCATCAACAACGCGGGAATTTCCGGCGCCGATGGCAGCGGCGTTCGCCGGGCCACCGCCGATGTCCTGCCCGAGACCTGGCGTCGGGTGCTATCGGTGAACCTCGATGGCGTCTTTCATTGCATGCAGGCCCAGATTCCGCTGATGCTCGAAAGTGGGGGCGGGGCCATCGTCAACATTTCTTCCATTCTGGGCAGCGTCGGCTTTGCGCACTCGGCGGCCTACACCGCATCCAAACACGCCGTGGTGGGCCTGACTCGCGTGGCCGCGCTGGAGTATTCAGCGCGAGGCATTCGCGTCAATGCGATCGGCCCTGGATTTATCGAAACGGCCATGACTGCACCGATTCGTTCCCAGGATGCCTCGCGCGACATGCTGATTGCGAGCCATCCCATCGGCCGCCTCGGTCAGCCCGAGGAGATCGCCCATCTGGCACTGTTCCTGAGTTCGCCCGCGGCCTCGTTCATTACGGGGGCGTACTACGTGGATGACGGCGGCTACACCGCGCGATAGGGAGGAGACCCACACCTCACCGCGCCTGCGTTCATCCTGTCGTTCACACCCCGTGTCCCGACCGGCCAGACCGTCATTCAGCTCATGAACTCATCCATCAACCCGTCCATGACCCCTCCCACCACACAGACTTTGACGCTCACCGCTCCGCGCGATGGTGTGGCGCTGCTTACCTTCAATCGCCCCGACCGACTCAATGCCATCAGCGTGCAATTGCTGCGTGAGTTCGGCGAGGTGCTGCACTGGCTGCAGGAGGCCTCCGACATTCGCGTGCTGATCCTGACCGGTGCGGGTGCAGGCTTCTGTTCAGGGACCGACCTGAAGGAGGCCCGCGAGCGACATGGCGGCGAACGCATGGGGGTGGAGCAGGGCATGGCCACCCAGCAACGACTTGCACGCCTGATCCTGGGATTGCGACGGATTCCTCAGCCGGTGATCGCTGCTGTCAATGGCGTGGCTGCAGGAGGTGGCTTTTGCTTTTCGCTGGCGGCCGACATCCGGATCGCTGCCCGATCGGCTCGCTTTGTCGCCTCTTTCATCAATATCGGGCTTTCGGCGGGCGAAATCGGCAGTACCTATCTGTTGCCGCGACTGGTCGGGGTCTCACGGGCAGCCGACATTCTTTACACCGGACGGGAAGTGGGCGCAGATGAGGCCGAGCGCATCGGCCTGGTCTCGCGGGTGGTTGAGGATGGGCAGTCGGTTGCGGCTGCACTCGAAGTGGCCGAGGTCATGCTGGGCAAGACGGCCTTCGGGCTGCGCATGACCAAGGAGGTACTAGACCTGAACGTCGATGCGCCGAGTCTCGACGCCGCCCTGCAACTCGAGAACCGCACGCAGCAGCTTGCGGTTCAGAGCGACGGTTTCAGGCAGGCGGTTGAACGCTTCAATCAACGCGCCCGCAAGAGTTGATCCCGGTCAGTCGACCTTGGCGCCCGAGGCCTTGACCAGCGGACCCCAGCGGCGCAGTTCGTCCTGGATCATGGCCGCCATTCGTTCAGGGCTGCCCCCAACCACGTCATAGCCAAATTCATTCATCTTCTTGACGAACTCGGGCGATGCCACCGCTTTCTGACCTTCGGCATTGAGCTTGGCGACAATGTCGGCGGGCGTACCGGCGGGTGCCACAATGCCGAACCAGGCCGTCGAAAGATAGTCCCTGAGGCCGGCCTCACGCATGGTGGGCAGGTCCGGCAGGGTCTTGGAGCGGGTCTCGCCGGTGGTGGCCAGCGCCTTGAGCTTGCCCGATCGAATATGAACGATCGCCGAAGGAATGTTGTCGAACATGATCTGGACCTGGCCGCCCATCAGGTCGGTCAGCGCCGGACCGCTGCCCTTGTAGGGCACATGCGGGATATCCACACCCGTGAGCGATTTGAACATTTCGCCCGACAGGTGAATGGTCGAGCCACTGCCACTGGAGGCGTAGGAGAACTTGCCCGGGTTGGCCTTGATCTCGCTGATCAGTTCTGTGACGGTGTTGGCCTTGACGTTCTGATTGACCACCAGCACGTTGGCAAAGGCCCCCAGCACGATGACCGGCTTGAGATCCTTGTTGGGATCGTAATTGAGCTTGCTGTAGAGAAAGGGCGTGATGCCATGCAGGCTGCTGGCGGATACCAGCAGCGTGTGGCCATCGGGGGCTGCACGAGCGACGAGCTCGGCGCCGAGATTGCCTCCCGCACCAGGACGGTTATCCACGTTGACGGGTTGGCCGAGCAGGCGGGTTAACTCTGTCGCGGCCGCGCGACCGATGATGTCGGTGGCTCCGCCTGGCGCATAGGGCACCACGAGTCGAATGGGTTTGCTTGGAAAGCTCTGCGCGGCCGCAGGCACGGACGAAAGCCCGAGGCCCGCCGCAGCGAATGCACCCAGCGCGGCTTTGAGGAAAATCGAACGTTTCATGTATTGCTCCTTGTCAATCGACCCGACGGGAGGGTTCAGGCGGGTGGAAGAATAGCGAGTTCCACACCCATCAGCTCGTCGTAGCATTGGGGTTGGCTGTTTCCGTCGCTTCATTGTCCCAGTATCGAATCTGGAGTTTTCATGAATACCCCAGTACTCCAACAGGCTTTCGACTTTCGTGATGAAAGTCGGGCACTGGCTGCCCTGCTTGAATCGCAGCCAGAATCCTTTTTCAGTCTGCCGAGTCTGTTCAAGGGCTGGAGTGCCAACGATGTACTTCAGCATCTGGCTTACTGGAATGCCATGGCGGACAAGCAGTTGACCGATGAGGCCGGGTTGCTTGCCGTACTCGGCGTGATTCGCAAACATCCACGCGGATTGAGAGGCCATGAATCGGATCACTTTCAGGGGCTTGCCGGACATCGGCTGCTTGAGCATTGGCGAGCGGGCTTCGAAGCGGTCGCTGCGCGATTTTCCGAGGCCGATCCGCGCCAGCGCCTGAAGTGGAGCGGCCCGGACATGAGTGCCCGATCCTCCATGACCGCACGCCTGATGGAGACCTGGGCCCACGGGCAGGCGCTCTATGACGCGCTTGGCGTGGTTCGTCAGGACCATGACCGGATCGAAAACATCGTGATCCTTGGCATCAATACCTATGGCTGGACATTTCGCAATCGCGGGCTTGAGGTTCCGCTCCCGATGCCTTGGGTGCAACTGACGGCGCCATCGGGACAGCTCTGGCACTATGGGCAGCCGCAGGATGTCGATGGGGCTGGCTGCATCGAGGGTACGGCGACTGCCTTCTGTCAGGTTGTGACCCAGACCCGCAACTGGAGTGACGTGCAGCTGAAGATTGAAGGGCGCCATGCCAACGACTGGATGAGGCAGGCGCAATGTTTTGCAGGCCCGCCCCATGATCCGCCGGCGCCCGGAACCCGTTTCACCCAGACCCCCCGGGCATCCCAGTCCGCATGAGTCGGACCGCTGTACGGATGGCGCGTGAGCAGCGTCTGATCCGTTTGTCGACGGAGCGCTTTGATCTGCTGGTGATCGGTGGTGGAGCCACCGGGGTCTCGGTCGCTCTCGATGCAGCGAACCGGGGTTTGAGCGTTGCTCTGGTCGAGGCTCATGATTTCGCTCAGGGAAGCTCCTCTCGCGCGACCAAGCTGCTGCATGGCGGGGTTCGCTATCTGGCGCAGGGCAACATTGCGCTGGTTCGAGAGGCCCTGCATGAGCGCACCGTGCTGTTGCGCAATGCCCCGCATCTGGCTCAACCCTTGCCCTTTCTGATCCCCGTGAAGTCGCTGTCGCAGCGCCTGTTCTATGGCACCGGCTTGCGTCTTTACGATGCCCTGGCAGGGCAGGACTCGCTGGGCGCGACGGGCTGGATGTCCCGTGACGAGTCCCTGGTGGCTTCGCCTCACCTGCGGCGCGAAGGCCTGCGGGGTGCCGTGGTCTACACCGACGGCCAGTTTGACGATGCTCGCCTGGCGGTAGCGATTGCGCGTACTGCGGCTCGCGAAGGTGCCTTGCTGCTCAACCATGTGGCGGTGCAAGCGCTGATCGAGCGCGATGGGCGCCTGGTGGGTGTCAGGATCAAGGACGCCCTGGGTGGCGAGTCACTCGACGTTCAGGCGCGATGCGTGGTCAATTCCACCGGTATCTGGGTTGACGACATTCTTCGTTTGCAGGCCAGCGGGCGGCAGGCGCCTGCGCGGGTGCGACCGAGTCAGGGCATTCATGTGGTGCTCAAGGGCGATTGGCTGGACGGCCGCCATGCCATTCTGGTGCCCCGCACGCGCGACGGACGCGTGCTGTTTGCCGTGCCCTGGCTGGGGCATACGATCCTGGGAACAACCGACACCGCGGTTGCTCGCAACGCGCTCGAGCCCATGCCACTGGCGCAAGAGCTCGATTTCCTGAAGCAGGAAGCCGCCATGCTGTTCGACCGGCCGGTCGAGGGCCGCGACATCCTCAGTGCGTGGGCGGGCCTGCGTCCGCTGGTCAATGCACGGCGCGAGCCCGGAGCAGCCACCCGAAAGCTCAGTCGTGAGCACAGCATCTGGACCGATGCGAGTGGCCTGGTCACGGTCACCGGGGGCAAATGGACCACCTGTCGGGCCATGGCTGAAGATGTCCTGAGCGCGTGTATCGATGCCGGGTTGCTGCCTGTGAGCGGTTCCTGCCGTACCGCCCGTCTTCCCCTCGTGGGCGCCTGCGACACCCAAGTACCCGTCACCGCCCCTCCAGGGCTGCACCTCTATGGCAGCGAGGCCGAGGCTGTTCTGCAGTTGCCGGGATCGCAGACCGAGGTGGCCCCTCACCTGACCGAAGCGATGGTGCGATTTGCAGCCCGTGAGGAATGGGCGGTTCAGGTGGGGGACATGCTGGCCCGTCGCTCCCGTCTGTTGTTCCTGGACGCTCAGGCCGCACAACGGGCCGCCCCGCGCGTAGCCGAGATCCTGTTCGAAGAAACCGGTATCGATCCCGCGCTGGAGGTGTTCATGCAGACCGCCCGCCAGTATCATGCCGAACACCATCCCCAATGGAGACCGTGATGCCGACGATCAACATCAATGGCCGGGCCGTTCAGGTCGATGCCGATCCCGCCACCCCCTTGCTGTGGGTCATCCGCGAGCATGTCGGTCTGACCGGCACCAAGTACGGCTGCGGTATCGCGCAGTGCGGTTCGTGCACGGTTCACCTCGATGGGCAGGCGATCCGCAGCTGCGTCATTCCGCTCTCGGCGGTGCAGCCCAACCAGAAGATCACCACCATTGAAGGGTTGTCGAGCGATTCGAGCCATCCGGTCCAGAAAGCCTGGCTGGCGCTGGATGTGCCGCAATGTGGCTACTGTCAGTCGGGCATGATCATGGCCGCTGCTGCCCTGCTCAAGGACAAACCCAAGCCGACCGATGCCGACATCGACGAGGCCATGACCAATATCTGCCGCTGTGGCACCTACAACCGGGTGCGGGCGGCCATTCATGTGGCTGCAGGCAATCCCCAGGCCAAACAGGGCTGAAGCCCGCTGCATCCCGAGGAGACTGCAATGAAGCACTACGGTGATCCGGTTATTGGGCAGCAGGTGGTGAGTGAAGCGCAAGACCGTGCGGTGCCTGGCGCACCGTCGAGTCCAGGCCGCCGGCAGTTTGTGCTCAGCTCGGCCATCGCCTCCGGAGGGCTTGCGCTGGGATGGCACGTGCCGAGTCACGCGCAAGGTGCGGGTGTTGCGCCCGAGGTCAATGCCTGGGTGGTCATCAAACCCGATGACACGGTGGTGATCCGGATTGCGCGCTCGGAGATGGGTCAGGGCACGCTCACAGGGCTGGCGCAGTTGGTGGCTGAAGAACTCGAGTGCGCCTGGTCGCGGGTGACTACCGAATACCCCACCCCGGGTCAGAACCTCGCCCGCAAGCGTATCTGGGGCAACTTCTCTACCGGAGGCAGCCGCGGGATTCGCGAGTCCCAGGACTATGTGCGCAAGGGAGGGGCTGCGGCTCGCATGATGCTGGTGCAGGCCGCAGCCAACCAGTGGTCGGTTCCGGTGGCACAGTGCGTGGCTGCCGACAGCGTGATCACCCATACCCCCAGCGGTCGGCGGCTGACCTACGGTCAGGTCGCCAGTGCGGCAGCGGCGATCGCAGTCCCCGAGAATCCGCCTCTCAAGGATCCCAAGACCTGGAAAATTGCCGGCAAGCCCCTGCCTCGGCTGGATACGGCTGACAAGGTCAACGGCCGCCAGATTTATGGCGCCGACCTCAAACTGCCGGGCATGCTCAATGCAGCCATCAAGGACTGCCCGGTCTTTGGCGGCAAGGTGGCCTCATTCGATGCGGCCAAGGTGCAGGGCATGGCCGGTGTGCGCAAGGTTGTGCAGGTCGGCAGCAGCGCGGTGGCCGTGGTGGCCGACACCTGGTGGCAGGCCAAGAGTGCACTGGATGCCCTGCCCATCACCTGGGATCACGGCCCCAACGCCAAGGTCAGCAGCGAGGCCATTGCCCAGACCCTGCGCGCGGGGCTGGATGCCGCCGAGGCTTTTGTGGGCAATCAGTCCGGGGACGCGCCGGCCGCGATCCGCGGGGCAGCCCGGCAGATTGAAGCCGTGTATGGCTACCCGTATCAGAACCATGCCTGCATGGAGCCCATGAACGCCACGGCGCGCTGGACTCCGGAGCGCTGCGAAGTCTGGACGCCCACGCAAAATGGCGAGGCCTCGCTGGCGGCAACGGCTGCGGCCTCGGGCCTGCCGATTGCGCAATGCGAGGTCTACAAGATTCATCTGGGCGGTGGATTTGGTCGGCGAGGATTCCAGGACTGGATTCCGCAGGTTGTGGCCATTGCCAAGACCATGCCCGGCACGCCGGTCAAGCTGCTCTGGTCGCGCGAGGAAGACATGCTGCATGGGCGATTCCACCCGGTCACACAGGCGCGCATGCGCGCCGGACTGGATGCCCAGGGCAATGTCGTCGGGCTGCACATGCGCCTGTCCGGGCAATCGATCCTCGCCTCGGTGGCACCGCAGAACCTGCGCAATGGTGCTGACATGGTGGCTTTCCAGGGTCTGACCCCATCAGGCGATGGCGCCATCGGCTATGGCATCGACCACCTGCTGGTCGATCACGCCATGCGCAATCCACATGTACCGCCGGGGTTCTGGCGAGGCGTGAATCACAACCAGAATGCCATCTACCTCGAGTGCTTCCTTGATGAGCTCGCCCATGCGGCGGGCGTCGATCCCCTGGAATACCGGCGCCGCCTGATGGCCAAGCATCCCAAGCATCTGGCGGTCCTCGAGGCCGCCGCCGCTCGTGCGGGTTGGGGCAAGCCTGCCGCGCCAGGTGTCTTTCGGGGCCTGGCCCAACACATGGGCTTTGGCAGCTACACCGCCGCGGTGGCTGAAGTCTCGGTCAGCAAGGACGGCAAGCTCAAGGTGCATCGTATTGTGGCGGCCACCGATCCGGGCCATGCCGTCAATCCGCAGCAGATTCAGGCTCAGGTTGAAGGCTCCTTTGCGTACGGCCTTTCAGCTGCCTTGTTCGGGGAGTGCTCGGTCAAGGACGGTCAAATCGAGCAGGAAAACTTCAACACCTACGAAGTGGTCCGCATGGCCGACATGCCCCGGGTTGAGACCAT
>Ga0255087_1000152_pt1 | contig 32469 bp, 29 predicted proteins | sample Colum_Miss_RepA__FD_188561 | JGI IMG/M metagenome (GOLD analysis project Ga0255087, IMG submission 188561) | Freshwater microbial communities from Columbia River, Oregon, United States - Colum_Miss_RepA_8d | ecosystem: Environmental > Aquatic > Freshwater > River | place: USA: Oregon | collected...
GCACCAGGCCATCGTCCCAAGAATCACTCAAGGATGTCGCTCAGGCAGCTTGACCACGGACTTCCACCATGAACTCACGATCGCTTGCACCGCTTACATCCTTGGCTGTTCTTCACGCCCAAACGCTTGAAGATCAAGAGCGGCGAACCAGCCGATGGTTGATCGTGATCATTGGACTGGTGGTGGTGGCTGGGGTGGTCTGGGCTGCATTCTTCAAAATTGAAGAGGTGACCAAAGGTGTGGGCAAGGTGATTCCAGTCAGCCGAGAGCAGGTGATCCAAAGCCTGGATCCTGGGGTGTTGGCCGATATGCATGTCCGCGAGGGCGATCATGTCACCAAAGGACAAGTTCTGCTACGCATTGACGATGCACGCTCAGGCTCGGTGTATCGCGAGTCACAAGAAAAGTGGATGGCCTTGTCAGCGCAGGCCGCTCGGCTGCGCGCGGAGGCCTATGGTGCGAGCATGAATTACCCTCCATGGGTCACGCAACGCCCTGAATTGGTCAAGCGCGAATCATTGATCTACCAATCCAGACGGCAAGCCCTGGAAGAAGAACTGCTGTCCATGAAGGAGTCCATGACGCAAATTCAACGCGAGATCGCCATCACCGAACCTCTGGTGGCGCAAGGGGTTTTGTCTGAAGTCGAATTGCTGCGGTTGCGAAGGCAGCAAGCTGACCTGCAAACCAGCTTGTCCGAGCGAAAAAATCGATATGCCACCGAGGCCAGTACTGAACTGTCCCGAATTGAATCCGAGCTGGCTCAGACACGTGAAAATTCTCGTGCGCGCGAAGATGCTTTCAGACGGACGGTGATCCGCGCTCCGATGGACGGCATTGTGAAGAACGTGCAAGTGACCACCCTGGGTGCAGTGGTGTCGTCAGGCCAGAACATCATGGAAATTGTCCCCGTGCAAGATGCCATGTTGGTTGAGGCGTATGTCAAACCATCAGAAATAGCGTTCCTGGAGGTCAATCAGCCTGCCGTGGTCAAGCTGACAGCCTATGAGTTCAGCAAGTATGGTGGGCTGGAGGGGGTTGTCGAGCATCTGAGTCCAGACACCTTGAAGGATGAGAGCAAACCGAGAAAGCCAGGCGAAGCACCGGTTGACCTGGAAGAGGGGTTTTATCGGGTACTCATTCGTGTCACAGACAAGAGCCTGGACCGTCATGGCAAGAAAATTCAGACTTTACCCGGCATGACGGCATCGATTGAGATCAAAACGGGTGAGAAAACCGTGCTGGAATATGTGTGGCGCCCATTGAAAAATCTGTCACAAGCACTGAAAGAGCGTTAAGGCAATGTCTCACACTCGGTGTGATGAATTCAAAGGCCCAGGATGTTGCCTCCCTATGAATTTGTGATCGTGGGGGCCGGGTTGGCAGGCACCACAGCGGCAGAGACCCTTCGGCACGAGGGAGCCCTGGGTCGTATTCTGTTGATTTCAGGCGAAGCGCATTGGCCGTACCAGCGGCCGCCATTGTCCAAGCGATTTTTGACAGAAGTTATCAGCCCAAAGCCTGTAGCGCTGTTAAGCGAGGCGACAGTTCGCGAACTGGACATTGAGTTGAGGTTGTCGACCCGTGTCAGCAGCCTGGATGTCACTGGCCATACCCTGCGCACACAACAGGGTGAGTCTGTGGGCTACCGAAAATTGCTGATCGCCACAGGCTCAACGCCGGTGCGACTACAGCTACCAGGCGGTCACTTGCCTGGTGTGCACTATCTGCACTCGCTGGCCGATGCGCAGGCCTTGCGAAGCAGTCTGGAGTCGGCGAAGCAGGCGGTGGTCATTGGCGGCAGCTTCATCGGTCTGGAGGTTGCCTCCTCGTTGAAGCGCCGCGGTCTTGGCGTCACGATCCTGGAACGTGATGAGTTGTTTGGACAGTTGAAAACGCCGCTCATCTCAAGTTTTTTCCAGCGTTGTTTCGCCGATCAAGGGGTTGAGGTGCTGGTGGGTGAGATGCCGGTGGCTTTTCGCGGCGATCAGCGGGTTGACGCCGTCATGACCCAAGGCGGTCGTCACTTGCCCTGTGACATGGTCGTGATTGGTGCTGGTGTGGTGCCTGCTACTGATTTTTTGCAAGGCAGTGGCTTGGCGACACATCAAGGCGTCGCTGTCGATCGTTTCTTGCAGTCCCATGACCCCGATGTCTTTGCCGCCGGTGATATGGCGTATTTTTTTGACCCTGTGGTTGGGCATCACCACCGTGTCGAGCATTGGGACAATGCTGTCAAACAAGGCCGCTTGGCTGCACGCAACATGCTGGGCAAGCGACTGCCCTATGAAGAAGTGAGTTACTTTTACAGCCAGATCTTTGACAACAGTTTCAATCTCCTGGGGGAGATTGAAGCTTCCTACGAGCGGATCGACCGAGGTTCCTTGCAGGAGAAGTCGTTTGCTGCCTTTTACTTGAGTGATGATGTGCCACGGGCCTTGTTTTCGCTGGGGCGTCCTACGCAAGAGGCCCGTCTGGTCGAAACGCTCATCAAACATCGTGTCAATTTGAGAGTCAGCAAAGCGACTTTGTCTGATCCGCAGGCCACTTTGCAGAAAATTCCAAACCAGACGCTGCTGATCTTGCAAGGCGGCGGAGCGTTTGGGGCCTTTGAGTGTGGGGCTGTCAAAGCACTGGTTGAGGCTCATATTTGTCCTGACATTGTGGCGGGGGTTTCTATTGGAGCCTTCAATGGCGCCATCATTGCCAGTCATCCTGACCGGCCCGTGGCCGCCTTGGAGGCGTTTTGGCAAGAGTTGTCGACGCCAGGGGTCATGGTTCCCGATGAGTCGATGCGCCGCTTGTTGGCGTCTGGCCAGATTGCCTGGTGGGGGGTGCCGCAGTTTTTCGGACCACGGTGGTTGCAGGTGCCGGCTACGCAGGATCAGTGGCCCCTTCATTGGACCAGTTTGTACGACACGAGTCCGATGCGAAAACTGCTGCTCAAGTACGTGGATTTCGCCCGACTGAAATCCAGTCCCATTCGGTTGTTGGTCAGCGCTGTCGAGATTGAGAGCAGTGAATTGGTACTCTTTGACAGCTATGTCGATGACCTGACTCCCGAGCATATTTTGGCCAGCGGGAGCCTGCCCCCGGCGTTTCCCTGGACCTCCGTGAATGGCCGCCATTATTGGGATGGGGGCATTGTCAGCAACTCGCCGCTTGAGCGTGCGATGGAGCGCTGTGGCTCAGCGGGCAAGCGGGTTTTTATTATTGATCTGTTCCCGGGAGAGAGGAGACTGTTGCCCACCAATCTTCTGGAGGTGATGTCAAGGCGTGACGAAATTGTGTACGCTGAGCGTATCCGCAACGATGTGCAGACTCGGCAAACGGTGCGTGATTTTCAAAGCCTGGTACAGGAACTCATGACCGAACTGCCCTTGGAATCAGCCCAGCGTTTGCGCCATCAACCTCGATTTATTCAGCTGATGGGGGAGGAGGCGCCAACCGTCATCACTCGTATCGTTCGAGAAGGTGGTGAGAACGAGCCGTCCTCGCCTGAATACGATTTTTCAAGTCAAACGATCAAACACTTGATTGAGGCGGGATATCGGATGGGGCGTCTGGCGGTGGCGACGTCTCACCCATTGACGTAACTGGCGATCATCGACGTGCTTTGTCCTGCATCGAACTGACGTCAAGCTAACCCTGCAATAGTCTACGAGTCTCAACAGACACGAGGCTATGACAGGAATGAAGACTTGCAATTTCAGCACGAGGGGTTCTCGGTTGAATCGGGTTGCGTCATCTTGTCGGGGCAGGTAGTGTCTCACCGCTAAAGGGGTCAATCATGAAACGTTTACAGGTATTTCTCATCTGGCTGAGCTTGGTCATCACGCCGATAGCCCATGCACAGCTTAACTACGACATGGGAAAGTCGGTCTATCTGGACAACTGTGCCAGCTGCCACGGCGCCACGGGCAAGGGTGATGGGCCCATGAAGGCGTATCTGGTCAAGGCGCCCAGTGACCTCACCACCATCACCCTGCGCAACCACGGGACGTATCCTCACCAGCGTGTCTGGGAGGTGATCGATGGCCGATCCAGTGCCGACCCTGGCCCGCATGGGTCCCGTGAAATGCCCATCTGGGGTAACGAATTCAAGTCACAACAGGAGCGTGCGCCGTGGTGGGGCATGCCCTACGGGGGCATGCACCGTGGTGGTCCTGAATGGCAGGTGAACCAGCGGATCTCGTCGCTGGTGGATTATTTGGCGCGGATGCAGTCGCGCTAATTCGCCAGAGACATCTGGAGTCGTCTCCACCAACAGCCTCCTGTCATTCAAGGAGCGCGACATGGCCGCTCTGTCGGGCTTCAAAGGGGCGGCACAGATCACGTCGCCCCACTTGGCCATCTCTTTTTGCCGTAACACGCTACCCTCAGGATAATCTGAACAATCCAACGCAGGGACCCCCTAAGTCCTGGGTTGTCAAAACCAGAGTGACAGCACAAGGTGTTCCCCCGGATTGACTTCATACGGGTTCACACCATACTGCTTGAGCGAACAACATTCCTGGGAGTTACACCATGCCACGTCACAATCCGATCGACGATACCGTTCCCCAGCGCATTGCCCGCTACGGTGATCTGGTGCCCTACAAAGACAGCATGAGCCGTTCGGACAACATTCCACCCGAGGCCATGATGATGATGTCCCCAGACAAAGTGATGCCCGTGATGTCACCGCTGGGCTGGGAGGGTCGCAGCAAGATTGCACCGGTCAAGGGTGCGCCAGGGTTGACGATCACCCTGGCCGAGTGCCCACCCGGTGACAGCGCAGGTTTGCACAAGCACACCAACGCCGTGGAAAACTTCTTTTGTGTGCAAGGGGTCTTTGAAATTACCTGGGGTGATGAAGGGCAGTTCTCCACGCAGCTTCATCCGCTGGACTTCATCTCGGTGCCCGCGGGCGTCTACCGCGATTTCAAAAATGTGGGGACCGAGATGGGCCGCCTGTTGGTGATGATCCAGCCGATGCCGGGTGACACGCAAGATGCGGTGTACCACGCAGAGTCCACCGGGCGTGAAATTGTGCAGCGCTGGGGTGAGGACACCTTGCAGGCCATGGCACGCATCGGAATTCGCTTTGGTGAGCCAGCGGCCTGACACGCCGTTCGCGCTGATCAGCCTGCCAGAGAACTGACCCCGCGAGCGGTGATGACCTTCCCCTTGCTGAACGCTTCGTGCTGGGTTTCCACCTTGTCGAGCTCATACAGGTAGTTGACCATCAGGCCGGCCGATTGTTGCAAGCCTTTTTTCGACAGGTCGGCCGCCCAATTGATTTGGTAGAGGGTGGCCCCATTGGCCAGGTGGAACTTGGCCACTGAATCCCCACGCCGCTCCTGGGTGTAGTGCATCAAATAAAGGGCACACAGTCGCTTGAGTGCCTCCTGATGCTCAGGCGGGCAGTTGGAGGGGTGCCATCCGTCCTTCAATCGCTCAGACCATTTGCGCTCGCCCAACCGCAGGGTGCTGATGGCCGCATCGAAGCGTTTGAGCTGAGTGGGCGTGGCATCGAAGGTGGTCAGTTGGGCGCCCTGGTCCATCCATTGGGTGAAGCCGGGAATGGGCGAGAGGGTGGAAAACGTTTTCAGTGTGGGAATGTCATCGATCAACTTTTGCGCCACACGTTTAATCAGGAAATTGCCCAGCGACACCCCCTTGAGTCCTGGTTGGCAATTGCTGATGGAATAAAAAATGGCTGTTTTGAAGGTCTTGGGCGCTCCCACGTCGGTTTTCTTGTTGATGAGCACGCCCACATCGGTTGAAATGCTGGGCACCAGGGCGACTTCCACAAAAATCAAAGGCTCGTCGGGTAGCTGTCGATGAAAGAACGCGTAGCAGCGCCGGTCGGGTTGCAAGCGACGGCGCAAATCGTCCCAGCCATCGATGGCATGGACCGATTCATGCTGGATGATTTTCTCCAACAGTTGTGCGGGCGAGTTCCAGGTGATTTCATGCAACTCCAGAAAGCCCGGGTTGAACCAGGAGCTCAGCAGGTGGTGCATGTCTGCATCAATGGCGGTCCAGTGTGGGTGCGAGCCCAACTGAGACAGCAAAGTTTTGCGCATCTCGATGATGGCCAGCGTACCCTTGGGGGCGCGGTTGATGCGGCGCAGCAGCTCCTGGCGGTCTGGCTCCACCACATGAAAAAGACGAACCAGGTTGTCTGCGGACGGATTGGCCAGGTACGCATCAGCCACGGCCTTGACTTGTTGCGGGTCGGGGTTGAACTCTTGACCCAGAAAGTCGAAAAACTCCAACCGAAGTGGTGTGCTAAGCCTCTCGTAATGTTCGATCAACTTGATCGCGATACTTTGCGCATTGGACTCGCCCTGCGCGCCCATCAAGCGCTTGGCAGTTTGTCGCGCGAGCTCCAGAGAGCGCTGTTCGGTGAACCGTTCAAACATCTATGTGCTCCCATGATGATTGCAATACTGGAAAAGTGGGCATTGGGCTTGTCACAGCGTCAGGTTTGAGCCTTGCGGTGCTTGACCCAGCGGGCATTGTCTTCGCCAACAGTTGGCGCTGCACGACGAATTGCTGGGCGCTTGCCGTTGAGCTTGAATGGGGTGGCGTGCACAGGCAGCTCTTGTCCTTGCGCGGCGGGGGTGTTGACCAACATATCGCGATCAACAATATAGGGATGCTGCACCAAATCCGATATGTCTAACACCGGACCTGCCGTGATGTCGCGTTCTTCAAAGAAGTCCAGTGCCTCTTGCATAGACAACTGACCAACATGGTTCTGGATCAGAGCATCAAGGGCATCAACGTTGGCAATGCGTGCCTCGTGGGACGAGAAACGCGGATCGTCCATGGCCTCAGGACACCCAATGCAGGCAAACAACCGAGCCAGTGTGCCGTCCATCCCGGCAGAGAGCGCAACCCAGGTGCCATCGCGCGTTTGGTACACATTGCGGGGTGCGTGCGTGGGGCTGCGACTGCCGGCACGCGGATAGACCTGACCGGTCAGGGTGAACTCTGCGGCTTGTGGGCCCAGCATGGCAAAGAGGGGTTCAAAAAGAGAGAGATCCACCTCTTGCACCTCGGGAGCGGTGGTGCGTCGTTGCTGGAGTACCAATGCGTTGGCAATGGCCGCCCCATAAAGACCTGCCACCGTGTCGGCGAGCGCAAAGGGGGGTAACACGGGTGGACGGTCCGAAAAGCCGTTCATCGCGGCAAAGCCGCTGAAGGCTTCAATCAGGGAGCCAAATCCGGGCTTGCCAGCAAAGAGGCCTGTTTGCCCCCAGCCTGAAATACGGATCACCACGAGACGCGGATTGAGCGCTTGAAGCGCGTCTCGTGAGAGCCCCATTTTTTCTAACACACCGGGGCGAAAGTTTTCCACCAACACGTCGGCTCGGGCTAGCAGGTCTTTGAGTGCTTGTAAATCTGCGTGCTCGCGCAGGTTGAGTGCCACACTTTGCTTGTTGCGGCAGTAAGCCAGCCAATAGGTACTGACGCCGCCGCGGCGCCACGCGCGAAGATCATCGCCCTTGCCTGGCGATTCGATCTTGAGCACATCGGCTCCCAGATCGGCCAGCACATGGGTGAGGATATTGCCCGACACCAGCCGTGACAAGTCCACGACCAGCAGGTCGTTCAGGGGAAGGTTGTTGCTGTCCACAGAGACTGTTTCATTCGGGTTGCGAGGGTGTCTGCCAATGGTTTTTATTGTTAACCAATCGAAAATTATCAACTTGCGCCATGGTGTCAGCTTGTGCGATGAGTCAGGCCTGGGTATTTGACACCCTCATCGCATCGGGTGCCGGGCCAGAAATGTCTGGACCTCAGCCAGCGTCATTTCGGGTTGCTCTTCGGGCAGAAAGTGGCCGCAGGGCAAGGCGCGACCGCTCACATCCTCCGCCACCTCACGCCAGTCCTCCAGGCAATTGAACAGTTTGCCCACCACGCCCTTGGCACCCCACAAGGTCAGCAAGGGCATGGTCAGTCGTTTGCCTGCAGCCCGGTCGGCGCGATCGTGCTCGAGATCGATGGTGCCCGCTGCGCGGTAGTCTTCGCACGAGGCGTGAATCGCTGCCGGGTCTGCATAGCAGCGTGAATATTCGGCCAATGCGGCTGGGTCGTAAGGGGTCAGGTCGGGTTCAGATCGACCGATGCGTCCCAGGGTGTAGAACGGCACCTTGCCAGCCAATAACTCCTCTGGCACCGGTGCGGGTTGCAACATGAGGAACCAGTGGTAGTAGGCCCGCGCAAATTCCATGGAGGTGTTTTGAAACATCTTGAGCGTGGGTGAGATGTCCATCACGGTGATGGTGTGCACATGAGCGGCATGGTCGGCCGCGAGGCGGTGCGAGACGCGCGATCCACGGTCATGTGACACCACATGGAAGCGATCGAAGCCAAGCGACGCCATCAGCTCGGCCATGTCCTGCGCCATGGCTCGCTTGGAGTAGTTGGCGTGATCGGGCAGGCCCGGCGGTTTGGACGAGTCGCCATAGCCGCGTAAATCAGCCGCGATGACGGTGTAGTGCTGGGCGAGTTGTGGAGCGATGCGGTGCCAGCACACGTGGGTCTGTGGATACCCATGCAGCAACAGCACCGGTTCGCCCTGGCCGGCGCGCACATAATGAATCTCGGCACCACTCGTGGCGAAGCGATGCGAGCTGAAGCCCGGAAACAATGACATGGATGGCTCCTGTGATGATCAGGGTGAGGTGGGTGTCATGGATGAGCGAGGGAAGACGTATGGGGGGTGTCAGGACAGCACTCAGGTGATGAGATAGCCCCCATCCACCGGTAACACCACACCCGTTACAAACGCTGCCAACGGCGAACACAAAAATTGCACCGGACCCGCCAGATCTTGCGGTTGCCCCCATCGACCCATGGGGGTGCGGTTGAGAATGGCTTGGCTGCGCGCTGGGTCGTCCTGGAGAGCTTGCGTGAGAGGGGTGGCAATCCACCCAGGCGCAATGGCGTTGACGCGAATGCCCTCGGGCGCCCAGGCGATGGCCAGGCTTTTGGTCAGCTGGGCGATGCCCCCTTTGCTGGCGCTGTAGGCGGGTGCCAACCCACCTCCGAAAAAGCTGAGCATGGAGGCCACATTCACCACACAGCCGCGGGTGGCTGCCAGCAAGGGGTGCATGGCATGGGCGACTCGCATGGCGGCATTGAGGTTCAGGTCGATAACCTGCTCGAATACCTCGGGGTTGTGCTCATCGGCGCGCCGGATCATCCCGGCGGCTTGCACCAAAATGTGGAGCCTGGGCAATGTCTGCGCTAGCTGCTGTGGAGCTTGGGGGTCGCGCAGATCCATCTCAAGACAGCGCAGGCCCGCAACGTCCTGTGCATCGCGTGGGGGCAAACCCACCACGACCACGTCGGCCCCTGCACGCATGAAGCCCTGCGCAATAGCAAGGCCGATGCCACTGGTGCCACCGGTGACGAGCACCGTGTGATCATTGAACTCAAAAGTCATGGGATCCTCTTCGTCAATCAGGAACGGTTCGGGCTGTCATGCAAACCGCAATCACCTGATTCTCATCAAAAACGGAGGGTCTGGGTGTCTTGTTGGTTGGGTGAGACTGAAAAAAAACGAGGCACCCGTTGGGGTGCCCCGTGGCATCGCGCGGATACCCGGGGGCATCCGCCAAGCTGGAGTTGGGCTCAGGCGCGGCGGCGGGCCGGCTTGGCAGCCTTGGGGGCGTTGGCCTTGAGTTGCTCCAGGCCTTGCTTGGCCAGTTCGGCAGACTTCTTGGCGGCGGTGCGGGCCTGGGCCACGGCCTTGTTACCGGCTTCCACGGCTTGTTTCACAGCGGCCACTGCTGCCTCGGAGCCTTGAGGGGCTTTTTTCAGGGTTTCAGCGATCAGCTGGTTGACTTCGGCGTGCTTGGCTTCGAACTGGTTTTCAGCCAGGTCCGCCAGTTCGGTCTGGAACTCCTGGCTCAATTCGAACGCTGCAGTTGCCACACCCGCGGCGTACTTGGCGGAGGCTTCGAGCTGGTTTTGCACAAACTGGAACACAGCGGCCGGATCTTTCAGATCGGTCACGGCTTGCAGCTGGCTCTTGGCGAAAGCGGCGTTTTGCTTGCTCTGGGCCAGCGACAACTCGGCAGCGCGCTCGACTTGCGACAGTGCCAGGTGGGCTACTTCGTAGGCCGCCTCAACGGAGGCTTCGATCTGGGGTTTGAATTGTTTCAGTTGGTCTTGCATGGTGACTCCTAAGGGTTAATCAAGTTGATGGGTGAATGGTAAGCCCATCTATCGTTTTGAGAAGACATTGCCATGCGCTTTAGAGACGAGTCTCTAAGCTCTAAAACCCCCTTATCCACCATGCGCCGGACCGTTTTTTCGCTGGCGGGATTGGTTGTGGCTACCCAGGTGGTCATCTCGGTCGCTGCGGCTGCCCGGTGTGCGCCGCCCCTGGTTCAGCGGTGTGACCGCGTCCTGTGCGGTCTGGTTGTGCTGGCTGGCATAGTCACCCGGCGGGGCGCTGGGCACGTCGTGCGTGCTGTGAGTTTTTTTGTTCATGAAGATGTCTCCTTGAAGGATAGGGTGTACGTAGGGGTGCTGCGTGTGTTCACGGGCTGATCCTGGAATGGACCAGGCATAGCGGGTTTTGCTGAGCACCGCGACCGCGGTGGAAATGATGTCTGACATGGTGAAGGATGGCGATAAAGACTGCATACGATAGTGGTCAGCGGCGAGCGGGTCTGTGCGGTGGACCGCATGGGTCGCGGGGGGTGACCGGTAAGGTGGCGACATGCCCGACCCGCAACTCGATCGATTTTGGGGTGTGCCTACGCAGGCGTTGGTCTCGCACCTGGGGACCACCCAAGAGGGGTTGACCCAGTCCGAAGCGCAGCGGCGTTTGTCCCAGGTTGGCCCCAACACCTTGACGCGTCACAACGGACCTTCTGTGTGGGGTTTGTTGCTGAGTCAATTCCAGAGCCCGCTGGTCCTCATTCTGGTGGGCGCGTGCGTGATGTCCCTGGTCGCATCCGAGTGGGTGGACGCTGCCGTGGTGCTGGCGATCGTCTTGATCAGCACCTTGATGGGTTTTGCCCAGGAAACCATGGCCCATACGGCCATGGAAAAATTGCGTGCGCACTTAAAACTGACGGTCACGGTACTTCGAGATGGACAGGCGCGCACCCTCTCACTCAGCGAGGTGGTGCCAGGCGATGTGGTGACCCTCTGCGCAGGCAGTCTGGTGCCAGCAGACGGCGTGTTGCTGCAAAGCAATGACTGCTTTGTGAACCAGTCGATGCTCACCGGTGAGAGCGTGCCGGTGGAAAAAACGCCGGGACAATCCGCGCTCGATGCCACTCTCACGCAACGGCTGCATGCCCTCTTCATGGGAACCAGCGTGAGCAGTGGGACGGCCCGTTTGCTGGTAGTTCATACCGGTGCGCACACCCAACTCGGACAACTCGCCGACCGCCTGACCCGTCAGTCGCCACCCACGGCCTTTGAGCAGGGCGTCCAGCGGCTGGGCTATTTGCTCACACGCATCATGCTGGTGATGGTGGTGCTGGTGCTGGGTCTGCACTTGCTGATGCATCGACCCGCCATGGACTCGCTGCTGTTTGCTTTGGCGCTTTCGGTGGGGTTGACCCCCGAGCTGTTGCCAGCCATCGTCAGCATCACCTTGTCGCACGGGGCCAAGCGGATGGCCGCGCTGGGTGTGATCGTCAGGCGACTCAGCGCCATTGAAAACCTGGGCAGCATGGACGTGCTGTGCACGGACAAGACCGGCACACTCACGGCGGGCGTGATGCAACTCGATGGCGCCCTCAACCCCCAAGGGCAGCCTAGCGACGCCGTGTTGCAATGGGCAGCCTTGAATGCCCAGTGGCAGACGGGCCTGATCAGCCCCCTGGACCAAGCGATTGTGGCGGCAATGGCTGCCCGGGGATTGACGCTGGATCCGCGGCGTCGGATCGATGAAATTCCGTATGACTTTGAGCGCAAATGCCTGTCCGTGGTGGTGGCCTCCGACCAGGGGCCAACCACGTTAATTACCAAGGGGGCTTTGCGGCAAGTGCTGTCGCGCTGTACCCAGGTGGGTGAGCACGCCCAGGTGCTTGATGCGCAAGCGCGTGATGCGATTGAACGCCAGTTCAACCGCTGGAGCGAGCAGGGCTATCGCGTGCTGGGAGTGGCGACGCGCACCTGGAGCCAGACGGCAGCCGCCTATTCGACAGCGGATGAGCAGGAACTGTGTTTTGCCGGATTCCTCCTGTTTCAAGATCCGATCAAACCCGGGGTGCAAGAGACGCTGGCGCAGCTGGCAGCTCGCGGCGTGAGCCTCAAGATCATCACCGGCGACAACCCCCAGGTGGCGCTGCACGTGGCCAAGCAAGTGGGGGTGAAGCAAACCGGTGTGTTGAGCGGTAGCGACTTGCAACGCATGGGCGAGCGCGAGCTGATGTTGGCGGTACGCCACACCCAGGTGTTTGCCGACGTCGATCCCGGACAGAAGGAACGCCTCTTGCGCGCCCTGCAACGCGCCGGTCATGTGGTGGGCTACCTCGGGGATGGCATCAACGATGCCTTGGCCTTGCACACAGCAGACGTGGGGATATCCGTGGACACTGCGGTGGACGTGGCCAAGGACGCCGCTGATCTGGTGTTGCTGCGCAAGGACCTGGGCGTGCTGTTGCAAGGTATAACCGAGGGTCGCAATACCTTTGCCAATACCCTCAAGTATTTGTTGACGGTGATCAGCGCCAACTTCGGCAATATGGTGAGCATGGCCTTGGCATCGGTGTTTTTGCCATTTCTTCCCCTGCTGGCCACACAGATTTTGCTCAACAACCTGTTGGCTGATCTGCCCGCGATGGCGATTGCCCGCGACCGAGTGGATGCTGAGTGGGTCTTGCGCCCCCGACGCTGGGATACCGCCTTCATCCGGGACTACATGGTGACCTTCGGACTCATCAGCACGCTGTATGACCTGCTGACTTTTGGCCTGTTGCTATGGGTGTTCCAAGCCGCGCCCGCCGAGTTTCGCACGGGCTGGTTTGTCGAATCGCTGCTGACTGAATTGCTGGTGGCCTTGGTGGTGCGAACCCAAGGCCCTTGCTACCGCAGCCGTCCGGCCACCAGCCTCCTGGTCATCACGGCCATGGTGGTGTGTGTAGCGCTCATACTGCCGTATTCACCGGTGGCAGGGCTGTTCGACTTCGTGCCCTTGCCGCCGCACCTGCTGCTGGCGCTGGTGGGGGTGTCGCTGGCCTATGCCGCGACCGTGGAGTGGGGCAAGCAGGTGTTTTACCGCCGGCGATGAGCCGCGGGCTCATTGCTCGCAGGCCATTTCCATGATTTTTTCGGCGACGGAATCGTGGGGCACGGGGTGCCACTGACCCGCCTTGAGGTTTTTGAATTTTGCAGGGCCTTGGCCCATGTTTTCGCTGTGCGACACGAAGGCCAAAGTGCGTCGACGCTTGGCCTTGCAGTCAAACTCGATCAGGTTCTGGCTGGAGAGCACGCCACGCTGGGTGGGCGAGCGGTAGTCTGAGAGTTGCCAGGCCGTGGGAAACTGGGCATTTTTCTGGATGCGTTCGGGGTCGATGTAGATGACGGTCTTGTCTGTTTCGTCGACCTTGACCCATTCGGCCCAGGCGGCAGTCTGCAACGACAAAATCAGTAGCATGACAAGTGACTTCATGGCAGGTGACAGCTCCAGGGGGGGAATTCTTCTATGATTGTTCCATAAATCGAGAGGGTGGCGGTATGGAGAATTTGGACCTGATGGTGCTGAGGAGCTTGCGGGACTGGCGGCTTGCAGGACGTCGGGCGATGTTGGTCACGGTGACCCGAACCTGGGGTTCCTCGCCCCGTCCGGTGGGCTCCATCATGGCCTTGGCGCAGGGGGGGGCGGTGGTCGGTTCGGTCTCGGGCGGTTGCATCGAAGACGACATGATCGCGCAGCACGCGCAGGCCATTCCCAGTGGCCCGCCCCAGCAAGTCAGATATGGCGTCTCTGCCGACGAAGCGCATCGTTTCGGTCTGCCGTGTGGCGGCACGCTGGAGTTGCTCCTGGAGTTCGATCCGGATGCCTCCTTGCTGGATACCCTGGTGAGTACCTTGGAGCGAGGCGAATTGCTGGAGCGCCGTGTGTCTCTTCAAGAGGGGCATGTGGAGCTGCGTGCGGTGTCCGCGCCGCAGCCCCTGCGTCTCACGCAAGAGCATCTGTACAACACCTTTGGCCCTGAGTACCGCATGCTGATCATCGGTGCCGGCCAGTTGAGCGAGTACCTGGCCACCATGGCCCTTTTTTGCGGCTTTGCGGTCACCGTATGCGACCCTCGCGAGGAGTACAGCGGGGCTTGGGGTGTGGCGGGGGTGACGCTCACGCGTGAAATGCCTGACGATGTGGTGCAATCCTTCCGCCCAGATGCGCGCAGCTGCGTGGTGGCCCTCACCCATGACCCCAAGCTCGATGACCTGGCACTGCTGGAGGCCTTGCAATCCGAGGCCTTCTATGTGGGTGCGATCGGTTCAAGACGCAACAACCGTGCGCGCCACGCGCGCATGATCGAGCACTTCGGGCACACAAAAGACTCGCTGGCCAATCTGCGCGGACCGATTGGTATCTATATTGGCAGCAAGATGCCTTCCGAAATAGCGGTGAGCGTGATGGCCGAAATTCTGGCTGTGAAAAATCGGGTGCCGTTGCCGCGTGATCTGGAAGTGGGACCCGCAAAAGATCAGCAAGAAATCGAGCACAACGACCCGGGCGTGATGGTGTGTGCGGTCAAGACGCCTGCATCACCATCGACACAGTCTTGAGGCCCAGCACCGTGAGGATCAGCGAACCCGCCAGGTGCAGCACGGCGGTGAAGAGCGCCAGCGCATAACGCGAGGCCTGCAGCATGGCCACCACCTCGGCACTGAAGGACGAGAAGGTGGTCAGCGCCCCCAGAAAGCCGGTGACCAGCGCCAGACGCCAGACCGGATCGAGTTGCGGCAGGGCTTGAAACACACCCATGCACACGCCAATGGCATAGCCCCCGATCAGGTTGGCCGCCAAGGTCCCCCAAGGCAACCAGCCCCCGGTGTTCAACCACAGGCCCAAGCCCCATCGTGCCAGCGCACCCAGACAGGCGCCGATGCAGATGGCGATGACCGAGGTCATATCACTTGTCCACGCCCATCACCAGGTCGGGCAAGTAGGTGACGATGGAGGGGAAGAGGGTGATGAGCGCAATGCACACCACCAGGCACCCAAAAAACGGCAGTGCAGCGCGAGCGATCACGCTGCTGTCCTTGCCGGTCATGTTTTGCAGCACAAACAGGTTGAATCCCACCGGCGGGGTCACTTCGGCAATTTCCACCAGCAGCACGATGAAAATGCCAAACCAGATCAGATCAAAACCAGCCTTCTGGATCATGGGCAGCACCACCGCGCTGGTGAGTACGATCATGCTGATGCCATCCAGCGCCGTGCCCAGCACCAGATAAATGACCGTCAGCATGGCGATGAGCATCAACGGTGAGAGTTGCATGGCGCTGACCCACTCGGCCAGCTCGCGAGGAATGCCGGTGAATGCCATGGTTTTGGTGAGAAAGGCCGCACCCGCCAAAATGAACATGATCATGCAGCTGGTGCGCGCTGTGCCCATGAGGCCTTCGCGAAAGTTATCCCAGCTGAGGCTGCGGCTCCAGGCGGCCAGCGCCAATGAGCCCACCACCCCGTAAGCGGCGCATTCTGTGGCCGTGGCGTAGCCGGCAATCAGTACCCAGCAGATGAACACGATCAGCGCACCACAAGGAATGAGGCTGCCGGATTGCCGGATTTTCTGCAGGAAGCTGGAGGGCGGATCGGCCGCGGGCACTTGATCGGGGTGACGCAGACTCCACCACATGATGTAGCCGCTGAAGAGCAGCATCAACAACAGCCCCGGCAGAAAACCCGCGAGAAAGATGCGGATGATGGACGCATCCGCCGCCACCGCATACACCACCATGGTGATGGAGGGGGGAATCAAGATACCCAGCGTGCCCGCGGTGGCGAGGGAGCCCAGCGCGAGTTGTTCGTTGTAGCCGCGTCGCATCAACTCGGGCAAGGCCACCTTGCTGATGGTGGCGCAGGTGGCCGCCGACGAGCCTGACACCGACCCAAAAATGCCGCAACCCAGGATGGTGGTGTGCATCAGACGACCAGGCACCCGGTTGAGCCAGGGGCGCAGGCCTTCAAACATCTCTTCACTCAGGCGGGTGCGAAACAGGATCTCACCCATCCAGATGAACAGGGGCAAAGCCGCCAACTCCCAGCTGGCATTGCTTTCCCAGAAGGCTGAAAACAGGTTCTTGCCTGGTTGCGTGGTGGTGAAAAACGCTTGCCCCACCCAGCCGCAAATGGCCAGCGTCATGGCGATCCACACGCCGCCCGAGAGCAGCACCATCATCACCAACAGCAACAGGCCGCCTACGAGCAGGATGTCCATGCCGGTCTTTTACACGTCGGAGGAAAAGTCACCGCGCGCGTGGCGCTCTTGCACTTCGCGCACATAGCTGGGCACTCCGCCACCCAGCACCAAGAAGAGTTCATCGACCAGGGCCAACCACAGCAGCACAGAGCCGATGGCAAAGCTCAGTTGTGGAATCCACAAAGGAATGGGCAGCAGGCCCTGGGCGATGTCATTGAACTCCCAGCTCTCGTAGGTGAACAAGCAGGCCCACCAGGCGAGGTAACCCACCGCCAGGGTTCCCACCAGCAGAGACAGGATTTCGAGCGTCCGGCGAGCGCCAGCGGGCAGGGCATCCAGCAACAGGGTGACGCGGACAAAGTCGCCGTGCTTGAAGGCATGCGCCATGCTGAAAAAAGCTGCCGCTGCGCAGCACCAGGCCACCACGTCGTTGATGGCGCCGGTACGCAGACCGAACTCCCGCATCACGCTTTGCGCGATCATGAGCGCGCAGATCAGCACGATGAAGCCCGCGCCCACAGCGCCGGCAGCCAGGAAGATCCGGTCCAGCCAGCGACGCATTACTTCTTGGCCTTGGCAGCCGGTGCTGACTTGTTGAAGGCGGTGATGATGGCGTCACCATCAGCACCGGCCTTCTTCTGCCAGTCGGCCAGCATCACCGCGCCCACTTGCTTCATATCGGCCATCAGTTTGGGCGAGGGGGTCATGATTTTCATGCCTTTTTCAGTCAAGGCCTTCTTGTAGAACACGTCCTTTTCCTCGCTGACTTTCCAGCCGCGGGTCTCGGCTTCGGCAGCGGCCTTGTTCAAAGCAGCCTGGGTGGCAGGATCCAGGGCGTCGTAGGCCTTCTTGTTCACGATGACGGCGTTCTTGGGGAGCCAGGCCTGCGTGTCATAGAAGTACTTCAGGCTCTCATAGGTCTTGGTGTCAAAGCCGGTGGAGCCCGAGCTCATATAGCTTTCAACCACGCCGGTGGCGAGGGCCTGGCTCAATTCGGCGGCCTGGATGGTGACGGGCTGTGCGCCGATGAGTTCGGCGATTTTGGCGGTGGCTGGGCTGTAGGCCCGCCATTTGATGCCGCGAAGGTCAGCCACCGAACCGATCTCCTTCTTGGTGAAGATGCCTTGAGGCGGCCAGGCCACGGCAAACAACAGTTTCATGCCCTGGTTGCCCAGCAGTTTGTCGAGCACTGGCTTTTGCGCGTCATACAGACGGCGTGACTCGGCGTAGGACGTGGCCAGGAACGGCACACCATCCGCGCCATAAATGGAGTTCTCGTTTTCAAAATTGACCAGCAGCACTTCACCGATCTGGGCTTGACCCCCTTGCACAGCGCGCTTGATTTCGTTGGCTTTGAAGAGTGAGGCGTTGGCGTGTACCGTGATCTTGAGTTTGCCGGCCGTGGCTTTGTCCACGTCGTTCGCAAATTGCACCAGGTTTTCAGAGTGGAAATTGGTGGCGGCATAGGCGGCCGGCAAATCCCATTTGGTCTGGGCATAGGCGCTGGTCAGGCTGAGGCTCAGGGCGGCCAGGCCCAGGGATAGGTGACGACGTTTCATACGAGGAACTCCGTTCAGATCAAAGGCACACCCGGCGAGCCAGGTGCGAGGTGATGTCTGGCACATGCCAAGCCCCAACTATAGCGGGTCAGTCCCTCGACACCCGAGCAGTGGAGGCGACGAAGGGTGCCTGCTGGATTCGGGCCCCTTGACGACTCAGGCGCCAGGCGGTGGGCTCCCGCACACCCTTGACCCGACGCATGAAGTCGGCCCAGTCCTGGAAGGGGCGCTCGGCCCTGGCCTGCATCACCCGGGCGGTGAAAGTCGGGCCGAAGCCCGTGAGCCCATCCAGTTCGGCCTCGGTGGCAGCATTGAGGTCGAGCCCCAGGGCTGCCCCGGCTTGCCATAACCCGCAACACAGGATCACCGCGCGGGCCATGCGCCCCCAGGGAATCGCTGGAGAAGGCTCGTTGTGGGCGACCTCTTTCAGTGTGCCATGCTGGGGATGGAAAACATCGAGATGGGCGAAGTCAGACCCATTGGGTCGAACCGGGGGGCGGGGTGTCGGCATGAGAGGGCTCCGTTCAAAACCCTCATTGCACCCGCTTGGACACGCGGGGGTGTGAGTACCGCTTACACGGCCAGTGCCTGCATGTACTGCGTCACACCCGAGGTCACATCCGCAAACACATGGTCGCAGCCCGCTGCGCGCAAGGCGCTCAGGTCGGCCTGGGTGTAGCACTGGTACTTGCCGCGAAGGGCATCGGGAAAGGGGATGTAGACGATCAGCCCTTGTGAGACGGCTTGTGCCAGGGTGAGCGTGCCTTGGCCCTGGCGCTGACGCTCGGCGTTCACCACCGCCAGTGCCACGTCGTTGAAGGGTTGCGCGCGGCCACTGCCCAGGTTGAACAAGCCGCGTGCCTGCGGGTGGTCAAAGAACCACAGGTTGATCGCCACCACGTCGTCCACAAAGACAAAGTCACGCTGTTGCTCGCCCGCGGCATAGCCACCGTATTCACCAAAGAGCTTGACGCGGCCTTCCTGTCGAAACTGGTGATGCTGATGAAAGGCCACGCTGGCCATGCGACCCTTGTGCTGCTCGCGCGGGCCATACACGTTGAAGTAGCGAAAGCCCACCAGTTGGTGGGCGCTGCGCTCAAACGCGTGGCCGCAGCGTTGTCGCATGCGCTGGTCGAACAGCAGTTTGGAGTAGCCATACACATTGAGCGGCGACTCGAACTCCGGAGATTCTCGAAACACCTCGGAGCCGCCGTAGGTGGCGGCCGAGGAGGCGTACAGCAGTCGTGAACCGTGGCGCTGGCAGGCCTCGAACAATTCGCTGGTGAGGGTGTAGTTGTTCTCCATCATGTAGCGACCATTGGTTTCCATGGTGTCGCTACAAGCACCTTCGTGAAACACCGCTTCAACATGGCCGTAGGCACGATCGGCGAAACGGGAATAAAACACGCGGTGGTCGATGTAGTCCGCAATGCGCAGATCGGCCAGGTTGCGAAACTTGTCGCCATCGGTGAGATCGTCCACCGCGAGGATGTCGTCTATGCCGCGGGCATTCAAGCCCTTGATGAGGTTGCTGCCAATGAAGCCGGCCGCGCCGGTGACCACGATGCTCATGCAAACAACTCCTGGTAAGAGACGGTGGCGGTCCCGAATTTACCCACCACGATACCACCGGCCCGGTTGGCCCATGGCATTGCCTCCCGCAGGCTCATGCCAGCGGCCAGCAGGGCCGCCATGGTGGCAATGACCGTGTCGCCGGCACCGGTGACATCAAACACCTCGCGGGCCTGCGCTTCCACATGGGTGGAGCCTTGTGCGTCAAAGAGTGTCATGCCCTCTTCGCTGCGGGTGAGCAGCAGGGCGTCGAGCTCGAGCTCCTGGCGCAGCGCCTGGGCTTTGCGTTGAAGATCGTCCTCGTCAGACCAGCGGCCAACGACATCTTGCAATTCAGCCCGGTTGGGCGTGATGACGGTAGCCCCGCGGTAGCGTGAGTAGTCAGAACCCTTGGGGTCGATCAGGACGGAGCGGCGGTGCGCGCGCGCCGAAGCAATCATGTCGGCCACGTGGGCCAGGCCCCCCTTGCCGTAATCAGAGAACAGCACGGCCTGGTGTTGGTCAATCAGCGCGTTGAACTGGTCAGTTTGCGTCGCCAGCAATTCGCGCTGGGGTGCGTTCTCGAAATCGGCACGGATGAGTTGTTGTTGGCGCCCGATGATGCGCAGCTTGACCGTGGTCTTGAGTTGCTCATCACGACCCAGGCATGGGGTGATGCCAGTGCGTTCAATCAATCGCTCCAGCGTGTGGCTGGCTTCGTCATTGCCCACCATGCTCAGCAGCGTGCAGGGGGCACCCAGGCTCACCACGTTGTAGGCCACGTTGGCACTCCCGCCCAGTCGCTCTTCCTCGCGGGTGACGCGCACCACGGGCACAGGTGCCTCTGGACTGATGCGCTCCACCGAGCCGTACCAGTAGCGGTCGAGCATGACATCGCCCACCACCAGGACACGACCTTGCTGAAGTTGGGCCAGCGCAATAGGTTTCATAGTTCTTCGATTCGTCGGGGCGGATAGCTGTCCCAGTTTTGACAACCGGGACATTGCCAGAAATGCTGCTGGGCCTCAAAGCCACAAGCGGCACAGCGGTAGCGTTGCAGGGGTTTGACCGCACGGTCCAGCGCGCGTTCGAAGGCGGCGCGATGCTGCTCGTGCGTCAGCGTCTCATGGCGGATCCAGCGCGATGCGGCTGACAGAGACGGGTCTCGCTCGAGGTGCTGGGCATAGCGTTCAGCCGGGTTCAGCCCCTGAGGGCTCGGGACCTGGGCTTCGAGATGGATCAGGGCCTCCAGCACATCGAGGGAACCGGCTTGCTGGTACTGGTCGTGCAGCAGTTGAATCGCTTCTTCTGCTCGGTGCAGTTGCATGGCCAAGGTCGCGAGTTGGCTGGCCATGAGGGGGACCGCAGACGGGACGGCACGCGCCGCTTGGAACAGGGTCTCGAGCGCCTGTGCGGGGTGTTGCACTTGTTGCAGGCTGGCCAAGGACAGGTAGGCATGCGCATTGCTCGGCGCCAACTGCATGGCTTGTCGATACAGGGCCTCGGCAGCGGTGGGATCGCTCGAGACCAGGCCGGCCGCTTGCTCACAGAGGTAATGCGCATGGCGCACATCGAAGTTGCCCTGGCCGCTCTGACTGAGTTGAGCGGCCATGTCGGCGGCATGGAGCCAGTCGCGCGAGCGCTCATAAATGCCTAGCAGCGCAATGCGGGCCTGGGTGGCATGGGCCGAGTGGTCGAGTTGGCGCAAGCTTTCTTCGGCCCGGTCCAAGAGGCCTGCCTTGAGAAAGTCCAGCGCCAGCGCGTAGCGTGCACGGTCGTGGTCGGCTGCGCTCAAGTCGCCGCGCGACAGCAGATGTTGGTGCACCCGCACCGCCCGCTCGAACTCGCCACGGCGGCGAAACAGGTTGCCCAGGGCAAAGTGCAGCTCGGAGGTGTCAGGGTCTTGCTGAACGGCTTCGATGAACGCGTCAATCGCCTGGTCTTGCTGTTCGTTCAGCAGATGGTTCAAGCCCTTGAAATACGCTTTGGGGTTCTGCCGGTTTTCCAGACGCAGTTGACGCAAATCGAGTCGGGAAGCCATCCAACCCAGACCAAAGGCCAGCGGCATGCCCAGGAGAATCCAACCCAGGTCAAACTCCATGGCTGGGGTCCACCGTTGAAGTTCCCGAGGCGGGTGGGGTGGGGGGCGACGAGGCAGATGTGGGTGCAGGAGGGCTCACTGCCTGCGACTGGGCCTGAGCCTGTCGGGCCACCTTGTGCTGACGCCACCAGCGCGGCACCATGCCCAGCACACCCACGGCAACACCGCAGGTGAAGGCGGCCAGCACCACCAGCACCAAAGGCGCGCGCCACTGGGTGCCGAAAAAGAAATGCACAACGGCATCGTCCTGGTTGTTCAGGGCGAAGGCGAACAAGGTAAAAAAAATGGCCGCTTTCAGTATCCACTGAAGCAGCCACATGAGGTTTTTCAAGCCATCTCCTCAGTGACCGGCCGATTTTAAGCCGGTCATGAGGGAGCAAGCGTGGGAACGAACAATCAGCTCCCCGCCACCTTTCGCGCAGGCGCCGTGACCGAGGTGGTCGAGGCAGGCATCAACTCGCGGGTGCGTGTGTCCACGGCTTCGCGCAGGGCTTTGCCCGGCTTGAAGTGCGGCACATGCTTTTCTGGAATGGCCACGCTCTCGCCCGAACGGGGGTTACGACCCATGCGGGGAGGGCGGCGGTTGATCGAAAAAGTGCCAAAACCTCGCAGCTCGATGCGGTGTCCGCGCACCAGGGCCTCGCTCATGGCATCGAGCAAGGTCTTGACGGCGTACTCCGCGTCGCGGTGGGTGAGCTGGCCGAAACGGGCGGCCAGCTCTTCAACCAGATCACTGCGGGTCATGGCGCTCAGTCCGCCGATCAGTTCTCGTTGTTGTCCAGCTTGGCGCGCAGCAGGGCGCCCAGGCTGGTGGTGCCAGCGTTCTGAGCCGCTTGCTGGTTCAGGGAAGCCATGGCTTCTTGCTGGTCAGCAGCGTCTTTGGCCTTGATGGACAACTGGATGTTGCGGGTCTTGCGGTCCACGTTGACGATCACGGTGGTGACCTCATCGCCTTCCTTGAGCACGCTGCGGGCGTCTTCCACGCGGTCGCGAGAAATCTCGCTGACACGCAGGTAACCCACGATGTCTTCACCCAGGTCGATCTCGGCGCCCTTGGCATCCACGGTCTTGACCTTGCCGGTGACGGTCTGGCCCTTGTCGTTGATCGACACGAAGGTGGTGAAAGGGTCGGCATCGAGTTGCTTGATACCCAGAGAGATGCGCTCGCGGTCCACGTCGACGGCCAACACGATGGCGTCGACTTCCTGGCCCTTTTTGTAGTTGCGCACGGCAGCTTCGCCCGTTTCGTTCCAGGACAGGTCGGACAGGTGCACCAGGCCGTCGATACCGGCAGCCAGGCCGACGAACACGCCAAAGTCGGTGATGGACTTGATGGGGCCCTTGACGCGATCGCCGCGCTTGGTGTTTTGAGCAAACTCTTGCCAGGGGTTGGCACGGCACTGCTTCATGCCCAGAGAAATACGACGCTTGTCTTCGTCGATCTCGAGCACCATGACCTCGACTTCCTCGCCCAAAGAGACGATCTTGTTGGGGGCCACGTTCTTGTTGGTCCAGTCCATTTCGGAGACGTGCACCAGGCCTTCGATGCCGGGCTCGAGCTCAACAAATGCGCCGTAGTCGGCGATGTTGGTGATCTTGCCGAACATGCGGGTGCCTTGCGGGTAGCGACGCGACACGCCCATCCAGGGATCGTCGCCCATTTGCTTGAGGCCCAAAGAAACGCGGTTTTTCTCGGTATCGAACTTGAGGATCTTGGCGGTGATTTCCTGACCGGCCGTGACCACTTCGCTGGGGTGACGGACACGGCGCCAGGCCATGTCGGTGATGTGCAGCAAACCATCGATGCCACCGAGATCCACAAACGCACCGTACTCGGTGATGTTCTTGACCACGCCGTTGACGATGGAGCCTTCTTTCAGGGTTTCCATGAGCTTGGCGCGCTCTTCGCCCATGGAGGCTTCCACCACGGCGCGGCGGCTCAGCACCACGTTGTTGCGCTTGCGGTCGAGCTTGATGACCTTGAATTCCATGGTCTTGTTCTCGAAGGGCGACAGGTCCTTGATGGGACGGGTGTCGATCAGCGAGCCAGGCAGGAAGGCACGAATGCCGTTGACCAGCACGGTCAGGCCACCCTTGACCTTGCCGCTGGTGGTGCCGGTGACAAATTCGCCGGACTCGAGCGCTTTCTCGAGCGCCAGCCACGAAGCCAGACGCTTGGCGGTGTCGCGCGACAGGATGGTGTCGCCATAGCCGTTTTCGACACTGCCGATGGCCACGGACACGAAGTCGCCGGCCTGGACTTCTATCTCGCCCTGGTCGTTCTTGAATTCTTCAATGGGGACATACGCCTCGGACTTGAGGCCGGCGTTCACAACCACGTGGTTGTGCTCGACGCGGACCACTTCAGCAGTGATCACTTCACCCGTGCGCATTTCGGAGCGCTTGAGCGATTCTTCAAACAGGGCGGCAAAAGATTCAGACATGAAATTTCCTTGTTCCGACGACGGGAAAGACCCGTGCACCATTGCACGGGACATGGGCCTGACGACGGCTGGGGGTGCGGCAAAGCCGCGGTTCTGGTTGTGGATCCACACCGCCATGGCGCATGCAGCGCGGGAGGGAGCGTTGTGGGCCTGTGCAGCCCCGGGTCAGAAGGGCTGCCTGCCTTGCCACCAGGACAACACCTGCTCCAGCGAAGCTTCGATGGAGAGGCTGGAGTTGTCCAGCATCAAGGCATCCTGTGCTGGCACCAGGGGGGCAACGCTGCGATTGCGGTCGCGGGCGTCACGCGCCTCCAGGTCAGCACGAAGATCTTCTAGTTTAACCGAAAAACCCTTTGAAATCAGTTGCTTATGTCGTCTTTCTGCCCGTTCGGCGGCGCCGGCGGTCAAAAACACCTTCAACGGGGCCTGCGGAAAGATCACGGTGCCCATGTCGCGGCCATCAGCCACCAGGCCCGGAAGGCGGCAAAAACTGTGCTGCAGCTCGACCAGTGCCGCCCGCACGGCGGGCAAGGCCGACACCTGGGAGGCGTTCATGCCCGCCTCTTCGGTGCGAATGGCCTCACTCACATCCACCTGATCCAGCCAGATATGTTCGCCGTCAAAACGCACCGGCAGGGTGCGTGCCAGGTCAGCAATGCGGTTTTCGTGCGCAGTGTCCAGCGTCAACCCGGCCTGCACAGCTGCCAGCCCGGTCAGTCGGTACAACGCACCGGAATCCAGGTAGTGGTAGCCCAGCGCCTGCGCCAGGCGCGAGGCCAAGGTACCCTTGCCCGAGGCCGTGGGCCCGTCAATGCACAGCACGGGCACGCGGCCCGGCCGTGGGGTGGTCACGCTGAACAGGGTTTCAAAGTAATCCGGAAAGGTCTTGGCCACACAGCCTGGGTCTTCGAGGCGCACCGGCACCGCATCGGGATTGAATGCCGCCAACGAGAAGCACATGGCCACGCGGTGGTCGTCGTAGGTGTGCAGGCGGGCAGCGCGCCACTGGCCTGCGGGCAATGGGTGCACGCGAATCCAGTCCTGGCCCTCGTCCACCGTGGCGCCGAGCTTGCGACATTCGGTGGCCATGGCGGTGATACGGTCGGTTTCTTTCACGCGCCAGCTACCAATATTGCGCAGGGTCGTGGGGCCATCGGCATACAAGGCCATCACAGCCAACGTCATCGCGGCATCGGGAATGTGGTTGCAGTCCAGGTCAATCGACGTCAAGGGCCAGGCACCGCGACGCACCTCCAGCCAGTTGGGGCCGCTCGTGATCTGGGCGCCCATGGCTTGCGCGGCGTCCATGAAGCGGATGTCGCCCTGAATGGAATCGGCCCCCACACCATGGATGCGAATGCCGCGCTCAGAGGCCAGTGCCCCCAGTGCGATGAAGTAGCTGGCCGAGGAAGCATCGGCTTCCACATGGATCTCGCCGGGGGACCGGTACTGACTGCCTTGAGGCAACGTGAACCGTTCCCAGCCCTCACGCTGAACCTGAATGCCATAGCGGGCCAGCAGGTTGAGCGTGATGTCGATGTAAGGCTTGGAGATCAGTTCGCCCACCACCTCGATGGTGATGGCTTGCTGGGCGGTGGCCAGTGGCAAGGCCATCAGCAGCGCCGTCAGAAACTGGCTGGAGACATCGCCCCGCACCTGAATGGGATGTGGGATGTTGAGCGTGGGCTGACCAATGCGCAGGGGCGGATAGCCCTCGACGCCCAGGTACTCCACCTGGCAACCCATTTGTCGCAACCCGTCCACCAGATCGCCAATGGGGCGCTCATGCATGCGCGGGACGCCTTGCAAGGTGTAGTCGCCACCCAGCACCGCCAGCGCGGCCGTGAGGGGGCGCATGGCCGTGCCGGCGTTGCCCATGAACAGTGTCAGCGGGTCTTGGTGCGCCGTGCGACCACCCAGGCCCTTCACGGTGACGCTCGTGCCTTGTACGTCCACGCCGCAGCCCAGTTGTCGCAGGGCTTGCAGCATCACCCGCGTGTCATCCGAATCGAGCAGGTCGTGGATATGGGTCGTGCCCGCGCACAGGGCGGACAGCAGCAGCACCCGGTTGGAAATACTTTTGGAACCGGGCAACGTGACTGGTCCGTTGGCGTGGTCCAACGGGGGCACGTCGAGGAAGGCGGTGGCGTACATGGCCTAAGGCTTGAAGTCGTCTGTCTGGCTCGAGAGGGCCGTGGGTGTCGAGGCCTGACCCGCTGGTCCTGGCCAGGCTGCACGAGCATCGCGCGCCCGCGACACCGCATGCTCCAGCGCCGCCGTGTCCGAGCGTTCTATCGCATGCTCGAGTTGCTCCAGTGCCTGTCGAAACAAACGCGACTGGCGCAAGACCTCGGTGCGATTGCTCAGCAAAATATCGCGCCACACCGCCGGGTCGCTCGCTGCAATGCGCGAGAAGTCGCGAAAGCCAGGCCCTGCTACCGTCAAGAAGTCTGCGCCGTGGTCCTGGTCGATCAGGGCATGCATGGCGGCAAAGGCGATCACATGCGGGAGATGGCTGACAGCCGCCAGCGCGGCATCGTGGTGGGTCGGATCCATCGTGATGACCTGGCTCCCCACGGCTTGCCAGAGTTGGCTAGCGCGATCAATCTGGGTGGGGGTGTTGGAGGACAGGGGAGTGAGGATGGTGATGCGCTGTTGGTATAAGGCCGCGTCCGCGTGGTCAATGCCCGACAACTCCTTGCCGGCAATGGGGTGCGCGGGTAAAAACTGGCCGATGTGAGAACCCAGTGCCTGCTGGGCTGCTGCAATCACGTCGCCCTTGGTAGAGCCCACGTCCATCAACAATGCGTCGGGAGCCAGATGGTCCCGAATGTCTTGCAAGCAGCGTTGCGTCGAGCGTACCGGCACACCCAGCAACACCACGTCACTGCCCTGCGCGGCTTGCGCGGCGGTGTCGGCGCGCTGATCGATGATGCCCAGTTCCAGGGCACGGCGTGTGGTGCGCTCGGACGGGCTGAAGGCCACCACGCGCTCGACCAGCCCCGCCTGGCGCAAGGCCAGCGCAAACGAGCCGGCCATGAGGCCACAGCCCACCAGTCCCAGTTGGCGAATCATTCGCTCACCGGGTAGGAGCCCAGCACCTTGTAGAAGGCACACAGGCTTTGCAACTCTTGCAAGGCCGAGGCCACGTGCGGCTGGGTGATGTGCCCCTGGATGTCAATGTAGAAGTAGTACTCCCACTGTCCCGACTTGGCCGGACGCGATTCAAAGCGCGTCATCGACACACCGTGGCGCTTCAAGGGCACCAGCAGGTCATGCACAGCACCCGGACGGTTGGGCACCGACACCACCAGGCTGGTGCAGTCCTTGCCCGAGGCGGGTGGTGTGGCCAGGGTCTGCGGCAGGCAGATGACCGAAAAACGCGTGCGGTTGTAGGCCTCGTCCTGAATGGCATGGGCCACGATGTGCAAACCGAATTGACTCGCTGCACGTTCGCTGGCAATGCCTGCCCATGTGGGGTGGGTGGCGGCCAATCGTGCGCCCTCGGCGTTGCTGGACACGGCACGACGCTCGACATTGGGCAGGTGTTGCGACAACCAGCCCTGACATTGCGCCAGGGCCTGGGGATGTGCCAGCACCACCTCGATGCCCTCGGTGGTATTGCTTTGGCGCAATAGGTTGTGGCGAACCAGCAGGCTGACTTCGCCAATCACGTGAACGGGTGAGCGCAGGAACAAATCGAGGGAGCGGGCCACGACGCCTTCGGTGGAGTTTTCCACGCCCACCACACCATATTGCGCGGTGCCAGCTGCCGTGGCGTGAAACACCTCGTCAAAGTTGGCGCAGTAGGTGAAATCGGCCGCACTGCCAAAGAACTCGAGGGCGGCTTGCTCGCAGAAAGTGCCTTGCGGCCCCAACACTGCCACGCGCTGCGGTGCTTCCAGCGCCAAACAGGCCGACATGATTTCCCGCCAGATGCTGGCGACATGACGGTTGAGTAGCGGACCCGGGTTGGCCTGCTCGATGTTGTGGATGACCTGGGCCACACGATCCGGACGGAAGAACGCCGAACCTTCCTTGCGTTTGATGTCGCCCACCTGTTCGGCCACATGGGCACGTTCATTGAGCAGTTGCAGCAACTGCTTGTCCAGCGAGTCGATTTGCTGGCGTAGCACGGCCAGATCGGCCGACTGTTGAGGCTGGGTCATGCTTGTGCCTTTTCGAAATCGTGCAAATACTCCACCAGCGCTTGCACACCTTCCAGGGGCATCGCGTTGTAGAGGCTGGCGCGCATGCCGCCCACGGATTTGTGGCCCTTGAGTTGCAGCAGGCCGCGCGCCTTGGCGCCTTCCAGGAAGGCCGCGTTACGCGGATGGGTGGCATCGAGCAAGGGTTGTCCATCGTCACCCCGCAGGAAGAAGGGGATGTTCATGCGCGAGCGACAACCGACGTCAACTTGGTTGACATAGAGCTGCGAGTGGTCAATGCAGTGGTAGAGCAAGGCTGCCTTGGCGATGTTGCGTTGCTCCAGTGCCGCTACGCCACTCAAGTGGCCTTCCTGCTGGCGCGCAATCCACTGGAAGGTCAGGCCAGCCATGTAGATGCCGTAGGTGGGCGGGGTGTTGTACATCGAGTCGTGGTCGGCCACCAGCTTGTAGTCGAAGGCGCTGGGGCACGCGGGCAAGGCATGGCCCAGCAGGTCTTCGCGGACCACCACCAGGGTCACGCCGGCCGGACCGATGTTTTTTTGTGCGCCACCAAAGGCCAGGCCCACACGCGACCAATCGACCGGTCGCGAGAGGACGTGCGAGGAAAAATCGATCACCAGTGGCGCGTTCGAGCCCAGCGCCTTCAGATCGGGCAGGGTGTGGCACTCCACACCATGAATGGTTTCGTTGGTGCACAGATGCACATATTGCGCGTGCGCATCCAGTTGCCAGCTGGACGCAGCGGGCAAGGACTTGAAGCCACTGGACTGGCTGCTGGCGGCCACCTTCGTGGTGCAGTAGCGAGCGGCTTCCTTGAGCGACTTCTGGCTCCAGCTGCCGCTGACCACGAAGTCCGCCACGCCACCCCGGCTCAGGTTGAGGGGGACGATGGCATTTTCTGCAATGCCACCGCCTTGCATGAACAGAATCTTGAAATGCGAGGGCACCTGCAGCAGGGTGCGAAAGTCGGATTCAGCCTGCTCGTAAATCGAGATGAATTCCTTGCCGCGGTGGCTCATCTCCATCACGCCCATGCCACTGCCATGCCAGTCGGTCATCTCGGCCGCCGCTTGCTGCAGTACCTCCAAGGGCATGGCGGCTGGGCCGGCGGAGAAGTTGAACGCGCGCGTCATGCGTGGCTTACTCCTGCGCAGGGGCCTCGTCACCGGCGTCGTCGTCGGCGGGAGCTGCTGCGTCGTTTTCCACGATGCGTTGCAGGCCGCTCAGTTGGGAGCCTTCGTCCAGCGAGATCAGCGTCACGCCTTGTGTGGCACGGCCCAACTCGCGGATTTCTGAAACGCGTGTGCGCACCAGCACACCACGATCGGTGATCAGCATGATCTCGTCGTCCGCGTGCACCAGCGTGGCGGCCACCACCTTGCCGTTACGCTCGGATTGCTGAATGGCAATCATGCCCTTGGTACCACGACCATGGCGCGTGTACTCGGTGATGGAAGTGCGCTTGCCGTAGCCGTTTTGCGTGGCGGTGAGCACACTTTGATGCTCATCTTCGGCCACCAGCATGGCGATCACGCTTTGGCCATCTTCCAGCATCATGCCGCGCACACCGCGGGCATTTCGACCCATGGGGCGCACGTCGTTTTCGTCAAAGCGAACGGCCTTGCCGCCGTCCGAGAACAGCATCACGTCGTGCTTGCCGTCGGTGAGTGCTGCACCAATCAGGTAGTCGCCCTCGTCCAGATCCACGGCAATGATGCCGGCCTTGCGTGGGTTGGAAAACTCGGAGAGCGAGGTCTTCTTGACCGTGCCCATGGAGGTGCCCATGAAGATGTAGTGATCGTCTGGGAAGCTGCGGAACTCGCCGGTGAGGGGCAACACCACGTTGATCTTCTCGCCTTCAGCCAGCGGGAACATGTTGACAATGGGGCGGCCACGCGAGCCGCGTGATCCGGCCGGCACTTCCCACACCTTGAGCCAATAGAGGCGGCCACGGTTGGAGAAGCACAGGATGTAGTCGTGCGTGTTGGCGATGAAGAGCTGGTCGATCCAGTCATCTTCTTTGGTGGTGGTGGCCTGCTTGCCACGCCCCCCACGTTTTTGCGCGCGGTATTCAGACAAGGGCTGGCTCTTGATGTAGCCCGAATGCGAGAGCGTCACCACCATGTCGGTGGGGGTGATCAGGTCTTCGGTGGCCAGGTCTTGCGCGTTGTGCTCCACCACGCTTCGACGTGCGCCCAGCTTGGTCTGCCCGAACTCCTGCTTGATGGCGGCGAGTTCGTCGCCAATGATGGTGGACACACGGGAGGGCTTGGCGAGGATGTCGAGCAAGTCGTCGATCTCGGCCATCACCTCTTTGTATTCGTTGACGATCTTGTCCTGCTCCAAGCCGGTCAGGCGCTGCAAACGCATTTGCAGAATTTCCTGCGCCTGCGTGTCGCTCAGGCGGTACAGGCCGTCGCTACCCAGGCCGTACTGGCGCTCCAGGCCATCGGGGCGGTAATCGTCGGCATTCACCACGCCGCCGTCTGCGCGTGCACGGGTGAGCATCTGGCGCACCATCTGGCTGTCCCATGGACGGTTCATCAACTCGGCTTTGGCCACCGGCGGGGTGGGGGCGTTGCGGATGATGGCGATGAAGTCGTCGATGTTGGCCAGCGCAACGGCGAGGCCTTCCAGCACGTGACCACGCTCACGTGCCTTGCGCAGCGTGAAGATGGTGCGGCGTGTGACCACTTCGCGTCGGTGCTGCAGGAAGATGTCGATCAGATCCTTCAGGTTGCACAACTTGGGTTGGCCGTTGACCAGTGCCACCATGTTGATGCCGAAGGTGTCCTGCAACTGCGTCATCTTGTACAGGTTGTTGAGCACCACCTCGGGCACTTCACCACGCTTGAGTTCAATGACCAGACGCATGCCCGATTTGTCGGACTCATCCTGGATATGGCTGATACCTTCGATCTTTTTCTCGTGCACCAACTCGGCCATGCGCTCTTGCAGCGTCTTCTTGTTGACCTGGTAGGGCAGTTCATCAACGATGATGGCCTGACGCTGGCCCTTGTCGATGTCTTCGAAATGGCACTTGGCGCGCATGACCACGCGGCCACGGCCCGTGCGGTATCCATCACGCACACCTTCCATGCCGTAGATGATGCCGGCGGTGGGGAAGTCGGGCGCAGGCACGATCTCCATCAACTGGTCCACGCTGGCCTCGGGGTTGGCCAGCAAATGCAGGCACGCATCCACCACTTCATTGAGGTTGTGCGGCGGTATGTTGGTGGCCATGCCCACCGCGATACCGGCCGAGCCGTTCACCAACAGGTTGGGCAGGCGGCTGGGCAGCACCAAGGGCTCTTGCTCGGAGCCGTCGTAGTTGGGACCGAAGTCAACAGTTTCCTTGTCAATGTCGCCCAGCATTTCGTGGGCAATCTTGGCCAGGCGGATCTCGGTGTATCGCATGGCCGCGGCGTTGTCGCCGTCGACCGAGCCGAAGTTGCCCTGACCATCCACCAACATGTGGCGCAGCGAAAAATCCTGCGCCATGCGAACAATGGTGTCGTACACCGCGCTGTCGCCGTGCGGGTGGTACTTGCCGATCACGTCGCCCACAATACGGGCAGACTTTTTGTAGGGGCGGTTCCAGTCGTTGTTCAACTCGTGCATGGCAAACAGCACGCGTCGATGCACGGGTTTGAGGCCGTCACGGGCATCGGGCAAAGCCCGTCCCACGATCACGCTCATGGCGTAATCGAGGTAGCTGCGCCGCATCTCCTCCTCGAGGCTGATGGGCAATGTCTCTTTGGCGAATTGGGTCATGAAGGGGACCGATTTGCAGGTAAACCTTTGATTCTAGGCGCTCAGGTGATCCCTAAAATTGTGGCGGACATACAACAATGTGCGGATGTCTGGACGGGATAGCACCTTGTGAGGCATCCCTGATGGGCGATCACTTTTCTGTGTGGCACAATAACCCCTGAATCAGAGGATTTGCTTAATTCCCTTAGGCAAGTTTGTTTTGGAGCTTGAGCTCCCGTTCTTATGTCCCCCAGAGGAGTAACATGAAACAACTCAAAAAACTGGCAACATTTCTGGCTGTAGCCACTGCGGTCACCGTCGCAGGTGCCCAAGAAGTCAACAACTGGCGCAATGCCAGTGGCGAAGTCTGGAAAAACGCATTCGGCCAGTGCTGGAGAAACGCTTCCTGGACCCCCGCCACCGCTGCTCCTGGCTGTGACGGTGCTATCGCTCCTGCGGCTGCCCCGGCTCCTGCCCCGGCTCCTGCCC
>Ga0255087_1000154_pt1 | contig 32046 bp, 38 predicted proteins | sample Colum_Miss_RepA__FD_188561 | JGI IMG/M metagenome (GOLD analysis project Ga0255087, IMG submission 188561) | Freshwater microbial communities from Columbia River, Oregon, United States - Colum_Miss_RepA_8d | ecosystem: Environmental > Aquatic > Freshwater > River | place: USA: Oregon | collected...
CTTTGCTGCAACCGTCATCGCTCTTTTCCAATTGGCTCCAGATGCAATAGCACCTATGGCATAGGATGACCCCGACCCTAAACCATAGATGCCATCATCGCGTAGGAAGACTGAGTACGTATCATCCACCTCGTAGATGGTTCCGTTCACAGCCATTAAAAAAAGAAACTCATACTCTTCTGCCTTCTCATCATGAACGAATCCATTATCACGTAAACATTCACGTAGGTTAGGGATGACAGTTGTAATCATAAAATGATAGATGTCTTTTGTATTAGCTGGTATGGCTGGCGGTTTCCATATGTGTTGGACTATGTCACATGGTTGAGTAGTGCCAGCACCAGCGATTAAAAACTTACCGCGTTTAGTAATCTTAGTTACGATTGGATGTGAGTAAGGACGACCCTTCTCTGTGGTTGTCCTACTATCGGCTGCTATCAAGCAGCCGTTTGGTTCTTGTATACCTATTATGGTTGTCATCGAACCGACCTTAATCTAGGTGGAGTCCAACGACTACTAGACTTACGTCCTCGTTTCGGAGCTGCGCTCTTCGACTCCTTGCCTATGTTTTTCTCTGACCATTTACGAGCGTCGGGGTATGTTAAGTTTTCACGAGCCATGACAATCTGTATACCAGCGCCACTTCCGTTACACGCATAACATACCCAGACACCCTTCTCTGAATTAACCGAGGCAGACTTACGTGAGTCATCATGTACAGGGCAATGGATTGATTTGTCCCCACCCATAGGTAGGTCTAATCCATAATGACGGAACACTGCCTCAAGGAATTCAGGTTGGTTCATTTGCTAATACCAATTCCTTTCCTGGTGGAACCTGTACGCCCCGCACCAAGTGTCGTATCTATGTAGCACATACTTGTGTGCCTCTTGTGTTTGTTTGAGTAGTGACCACCCTGGCTTTGCCCAGAGTAGTTGCCATACTCCACGTGCTCCACTTGATTTGTTGTGGGAGTCCACGTTGTATCGGCTCTCTTTGTATGCAATCTGAATTGCACATTGAGCCTCGCGCTTGTCTGTTGTAACTTGAGTTATCGCAAGCTCCACTCGTTCCTTCTTGTCTGTAATGACAGACAATTTCTTTTCGAATGTGAGCACTGGTGATATAGCCTGGGCTGGTGTTGCGATTGGCAACAACAATCCAAACAGAGTTACTAACATCAACTGCATAGTTACCTCTTTTCATTTTGTGATGCGCTGTCACTGCCTCACTGATGTCCATTGTAACCTGCCTGTTTCAGCAGATTCACCCAGAGTTCCGCAGGCATTACTGCATACGACTCTGAGATATTAGATGTGCCACGCTTTTTAATTAGCACAACGCCTGTTTCTGCATCCGCATGAGTCATCTCATCTTGTAGTTCTCTGAGATAACCAGGGATATCTATTCGCTTTTCATTCTTACATTCTATTACAACGCCATTGATTCCGTCTATGTCCCCGACATCATCGTGCCGACCTGCGCCGTACGCCCGTTCAGCACAGTGGTATCCCATACTGACAAGCCATTTAACTACATCACGTTCGTACTGCGAGCCTTTGCGTTTGGATGGCGTTGACATTTACCACTCGATGCTAAACCAAAAGAAAGCTAGGTCTATACTGAAACTAAACCTGTCAATATTTATACCAACACCAAACCTGGTTAGGCTGTAGCCTAAACTAAATCTACCGACGGTTAATGACCAATGTCTTTTCATGTGTAATCCTTTACTAGTATCTCTTGTAGAATTATTTTTCTTTTACTCCTGAGTTTCTTACGTTCAAGTGGTGTGGTTCCACCCCACATACCGAACGACTCGTGCCTTACTGCCCATTCCAGACATTTATTCTTGACCATACAACTGTCACATATTCTACGAGAGAGGTTGTATATATCAGTACCGCTTCCTCCTTCTTCTGGAAAGAAGAACTCGATACCAACTTCTCTACATAGCCCCCTGGTCAGGTCTGGAAATCTCATTTGTGTTTCCCTTTCGTAGTAACTTCATTGCGGACAATAAATTTTCTATCGTAACCAAGTAACCTTTACTTCGGTTCGGGGGAATCTCACAAGTAATCTCATGACCCCAGTTCTTGACTACGTATCTTACGTAATCTGTCGGAACCATAATCACACCTTCTTCTAAGACGAATGCCCAGTAATCAGCTTGTGTTACTGATAAACCAGATGGTTCCCAAGATTGGGATTTAAGATACCAGCATTCAACTTCAATGTAAACATTGTTTGTCTTGTGCCACTTGCGGTCACGCTTTACTTCAACAGTTTTACCATTAGTAAGAAGTTGTTTAACAAGTTGCTCACCTTCTTGACCATAGTTAAAATCTAAATCGAAACTTGATTTAGTTATTTCCATTGACCCAATGTCCTTGCTCTAAACAATTCTGTCGATGAGTTATATAAAGTCATCTTGCTAGCTTCCGCTGCTAACGTTATGTATTCCTCTGCATTAGGGTCAGACTTACCATGTCGATTCTTAACCACAGCCACACGATAAACGTTGGCTATGCTATCCAGCGCCACGGACAGGACTAGTTCTGGTAGGGCTGCAACCTTGCCCATCAGAGCCTTACGTGGCGCTGGGTAGTTTGGCTTAGACATCTTCTCGTTCTCAGATACGTGATGCAGAACGATGAAGGCGGTTTCATATTCACGTGCCATATAGTGAAAGGCGGACATAGCGTCGCGTAACGCTGTCCATTCGTTGTCGCTGGCTGCAGCGACGTTCATTAAATTATCTACATATACTGCTGTCGGCGCAGCACCGTGCAGTTCAATCCAAGCCTCGACCTCTTCCTCGATATCTTGTAACGAGGGAGCTGGGTCAAATGCAAATCGAACATGTGCTGCGCCTTCAGCTAACGCATCTTCTAGGAGAACACTTGCTTCAGTGTCCATGATTCTCTCAACATCAGCCACTTCTCTGTCCATAATGATTGCACCTGCACGAGTTGCAATCGTTCTTGAATCGGAATCCGCTGAGATATATAACGCTGGAACTTTTGAAGTAATGGCGTACCACAATGCAAGTAGAGTTTTACCACCACCTGGTTGTCCTGCAATTAAATGCAGTTGTGCTTGACGAAAAGCAACCTGGTTAGCAGTAAGGACAGGGAGCACCTCTGGTAATTGCTTACCAGCAGGTGACTCCACACCCACTACTTGCAATAGTGAACGCATGTCTAGCCTTTAAGCCAGACAGTTTCTGCTTCCGCAGCACCAGGCTTGAACGGCTTCGGTCCCTTGATTGGGTCAAACCAACCAACGTAAGCCTTCCCTGCCTTTGATATGCCCTTCTTCTTGGCATACTTGCCACGTCCATCTGGTAGGTCTGGAGCATCTGGATGTCCATATGTCCATTCATTACCGTACTTATCTTTGACTACCTCAATGGTCTGAGGTGATGATGCAGGCTGAGGGTTCATGCCAGCATCTTGAAGCACCTGTATTGCTTGCTCCATGTTTGGTGCGTATGCATTACCAGATGGTCTGTTAACCAGTAATGATTGCAAACTCTGTGCTTCGTTGATTGCATCAACTGCTGCCATTAAGTTTGCCTTGAATTCAGCAATACTCATACCGCGAACGGTAAATAAGTCTTGCCCGTTTAGCTTGCCAGTATACGAAAACGTAGACTCAGTCATCTACCTTTTCCTTTCTTTCCCTGTGTTGTAGGTATTTGCAGAGGGAATTCTTTTGAACCCATGGCTGGGCATTTCTCTTGGAACGAACACATCTTACAATTTTCACCAACGGATGGTGGGAACCAGCCTTTAGACACGGAGTCATTCATTGCACCGAATACATAATCAAAATAATCTATACTCAAATGGGATAAGTCAAATAGGTCATCGAGTTGACCTTGTCTTGTCATGAAGAACGCACCGAACTTTGGTCGGATGCCATACATTTTCTCAATACCACTGGCATATAAGCCAGCTTGAATCATACCGAATGGTGTCCTAGCACCAGTCTTGAAGTCAACTATTACCAAGTCTTCCCCCACTTGGTAAACGACATCAAGGATAAAGCGAACAGGTGTGCCTCCGAAAAACACACTTGCATCCCACTCGATGCCAGGACGACCATCAGGCATTGTAGCAATTTTCCAACCAGATTGTGCATACCATTTCTGATAAGCCTCAACCTGCTTGAGTCCATCGCTTTGCCAGAACGATAGGTCTTCCCCGTCTGGGCGAGCTATGGTCTTGCGACCAGCAGTTCTCCATTCAGAACTAGGAATACCTGTTTGTTCTTCGACATCTCTAACAGATTCATTAAATATTTCAAGCCACTTCTCAGTAAAAATCATCATCATCCTTCGGAGTATAGTCTGGGTTATCTATAGGGGTGGGGGTAGTCATCGGCGACCCACAGGTCGCACAGAAGGAATCAGTAAACCACATAACGAGCTCGTAGTCTTGGAAGATAGCACGAACGATTTGCATGTTGGAGCCACAGTTAATACATTCATTGCTGGGTATCCCCCTCTGGTTAATTAGATTCTTGTTGGGTTCTATAGAACTCATGGTTCATCCACTCCAACATTGAATGCACGGCAGAGCCAGCAGCCAGGTAGACGGCTGGTTTTTCTGGGACCATTGCAATCTTGCTAAGGTAGTATTTCTGAGGGCAGGATTGCCAGGTAGATAGCTGGCTATACGACCTATGTGGGGGGAGTTCAGGCATACCATGTATCATAGAACACATTACCAACTTTCTTAGGTAGCGACACGCATCGTTTTTAACCAATAGTGTGATAGGGTCGGGGGTGGTGGGAGGGAAAGGCTCGCTTAAGGCGAGCCGTGAAAAGAAATATGAATGAAGAAATAGAAAAGTTTATTCAGAAGATTGAAGATGCAAAGATTCCCGTCAAGGATGAATGGTCCGAGGGTCTTAACATGGGACTGGACTGGGCAATAAGGATACTAAAGAAAGATAAGTCTGCCTCGTAATGCAAAAAGAAGGGGGAACCGTTTGGTTCCCCCTATCTTTCTGGCTCCCTACCATTCAGGTGGAGCTACTGCGAGCGCATCTAGCGTGGCTAAATTGATGCACCCGACTGCTGGGATGGAAAGCTTATGTTGCAAACCCCTAAGCACTTCAGCGAGGGAAGCATCTAGCACATCATCTCCAGCGATATTGAGTGCCACCCTAACTGCTTCTACCAATGGGTGGCGCTCTCCTGGCGATACCAGGGATATTAGTTTGTTCTCTTGCATTACTGAATTGGAACTTCGTTATCGATAGTCTGTAGTTGTATCGTAACTATTCCACCGAATCCTGTTGCGAATGAGGGTGGAGCAGTCTGCTCAAATTGGACAGCACGGATTGTACAGACTCGTTCTTCTCCCGAAGAAAAGTCTTGGTAGAGTACCGCTCCTCCATTTTGTTCAATGCGTTCCAGATAACTAATCCGTTCCCATGGTGCGGATACTCTTGTGACTCCATTCGAATCTCTTTCTTCTTCATAGCATAGCAATGGGATAGTAAGTGTACGGGAACGAAGTGGTGCTGGTAGAGCACGACACTGCCATTCCTCTACAGTCGGACCAACTGTTGCACTGCTTGTGCTACGAGTTAAGGTCAATGTAATTTCAAAATGGTCAGATGGTTGCAAGCTTGCCGACAATTGAAAGTCAGTCGAACCAGTAAGTGGTATTGATTCAATACCTGTGGATACTCCATCTTGATTGGCTACTGAGAAACCTACTGTTCCTCCAGTACCTTCGGTCCTAACCGCAAGAGATACTGGTTGTTTATTTTCTGCAGTACCCCAACGAATTAATCCAGAGCTGATAGTTCCAGATGTACAAAGTTCTGTTGCATGTTCGGTCCATACACCAGATGCACCAACTATGAACTTACGTGCAGTGGTTCCAATAAAACAGACACCTACTATATCTGCTGAATCCGTAGCAAGGTCGGCAGCGTAGGCATAGCCATTGTCTATTGCTTGACCTAAATCAACACGCCACAATCCTTTAATTGCATTGATGGCATAGTTACGAGTCGCGTATATATATCTATTATTAAATGCAATGTCTTTGACATCGCCAACAACACTGAGTGGTCCATAAGTAAAACTTAATCCGTCAGTACTTTGTTCTCCAACACGAAGCCCAGAAGTAGTAGCCATAACTACGTACTCGTTTAAGTATGTCCGAATTTGGTGCAAGGTTTCACCGCGAGGTAGCTCGGCAATAACGATTGGGTCTTTGATTGAAGCTAGCGGTGATGCTAAATCTATAGAGAAAGACAACACACGTGATATAGCGCCAAGTGTATAGCCAATTATGATAGCACTGTTTAGTTCACCGACTGATTCCCATACCAAGTTAGAATCTTTGAATGTGTATCGCTCTTCTGTATTACCCATAGTTGTTGGGGTAGAGGTAGGAAACCTAGATAGTTCATAGACTACGCATTGCGTAGTATCTTCTTTGACTCCGATAACAATACGGTCTTTAACAAAGCCAATAGCCTGGACAGTAAATGTAGTAACACCGTTTGGTTTAGACCAAAGCTTGGTTACAGATAGTGAAGTGCTTACTGAATAGATACCATCACTAGCACCAACAATAGCGCTGTTACCATCTGATGATATAACTTGAGCTGTTACTGAAGTTGCAAGAGATGTTGATGTACTGGCATTAGTAGAACCATTGTAATAAAAAACATTACCGCTTTGAATATAAAATGCGCCATTGTTCACCGTGGCAGGCTTAGCGGTTATAGTTGTAGTAGATAACTGTGTAGTCTTAGGTAGAAGTTTTATCTCACCGACATTCCATACATCAATATTATTAGATTCGTAGAATCTAAATTGGTCAGATGCGTTAGAATCATAAAAGCGTTCACCAGCACCGTGATGCCAGGATGTAGCAGACCTAAGCCACCAGTTGGATAACGATTGCTCACCAGCGGTAGAGCTCTGGTCAATACGTTCTTTCTGGTATGTCGTAGTAATACGACTAATTTTGTTTTGGTCATTGGCAGCAGACAGCCAAGCAGTACCACCTATTGCATAGCTTGCAGCAAAATCTTCGCGTCTGTATCTAACCAACGCCGTAGGAATTGCTTGACTAAAGATAATCGGTAGGTCACCAACAAGGTCTTTGTTATTTGTTGCCACGATTTACCCCTACTTCTTAGATGGACAGTGCTGACAGCATTTAGATGTATCTTCTGCTGGGTAAGCTTTCTTTACTGGTATGGCAGCAACGGCTGCCTTAACTTGATTAATCAACTTAGGTTGATTCATCCACCAGAACCAAGGACTAGTGTCATTGCCATGACCGTCATTGATAGAAATGTGCATGTGCTTGGTATGTGGGTTACTTCCTGCATAACCCCTGTTACCTAGTTCAGCTTTCTCAGCCGACCAAATCTTGCTATCAAAAATTAGGTAACTGACTCGTGCATCTTCTTTTAGTTTCTCAAAAATAACAGCGCAGTCAATACCATTAGCTGGGTCATGAGTAAGGTCTACTGCTAGCCCAGTATTGTGGTCCGAAGTCGGACTCGCCTTGAGGTGAGCAGCACTGGGCAGGAGCCCATCGCTTGCCTTCTTGCGTTTCGGTTTTAACGCCGTCGCTTGACGGAGCACAGCAATTGCAGCAGGCGTGGCTTTCTTGGCTACAGTTGGTTTCATTCATTTGACTTTCCCGCTATTAGTTCAAATAAACTGTCAATACGTTTCTCTAATCTATCGACGGTGTCTTTGACACTTGACCCCCCATTGGGGCGAAGTTCATAGAGATAATGTTTAACCATCCAACGGACAGCACCAGCAAAGCCAGCAGTTAAAGTAAGTATTGCTACGGCTAATGCTGCCCATTCGTTGGGACTCATTACTCTGTCTTACCGAACGCTGAATCAGATGTATCTAAAGCACGGAGCAAGACGGGCAGCACTGCCACCACTCCTGCTGTGAAGATAGCCTTGGCTCCCGATGCGTCAACAGTGAAGATATCCCCACCAGTAGCAGTAAAGGCAGCAAGGCAAGCACCAATAAAATGGCGCACGTAGCTTTTAATAGCCGATACGGTTTTTTCATTCATTTGTTTCTCCTTAGTTTTCTATTGGTAGTTCTACTTTAATCCATTCTTTGTTTATTTCAGACCATATCCAAAAATAATCATCGCTATTTTCTGGTTTAGAAACTGGTGCTTCCCATTGAAAAGTAGCATAATTCAATTTCCAAGATGGATAAGGTTGTGGTGCAATAAATACGTCAAAATCTTTATCGTATTTATATCCAATGCCAGCATAGTTTGCACGGATATTTCCGTTGTAAGAAGTACGTTTGCAAGTTAATCCTTCAAACTCAGGACGAGAAGCATAAAATGCTTCCCAAGCCTCAGATGAACCACCAACTTGTGTACCATCTAAATCAGTTTGAGTTACATCTTCATCAACACCAGTAATTACATTAACTACTATGTTGTCTTTATTTATAAACGCATAATGTGCCATTATGACCAACTCACATTCCCTGTGCCAGCAGTAAATTTTTTATATGAAAAAGAACCATCAGTACCTGTTACATCAGCAGTTAGTCCAGCACCAACTGTAATAGTCCTAGAACTTGGATAGCGAAGAATTACAACGCCTGAACCACCAGCTCCACCTGTAGTACTAGAACGACCATTGCCACCGCCACCACCGCCTGTATTAGCAGTTCCAGCACCAGCAGTTCCAGAACTAGCACCAGCACCACCACCACCGCTTCCGCCTGAAGTAGTTCCAGAATACTTCCCAGAACCCCCGCCGCCGCCAAAAGTTAGTGATGAGCCTGTAATGCTAGTTGCTGTACCATCGCCGCCTGTGTTACCAGCGTTTACCGCTGCTGCACCTGTTCCTCCACCACCACCAGCAGAGTTTCCGCCACTAACGCCGTTTCCACCTCTAAATCCTTGATTTTCTGTCCCTGCTCCTCCTTGTGCATTACCACCTCCTGCTCCACCGCCACCTCCGCAACCACCAGAAGTTCCTGCCCCACTGGAAGGTCCACCACCAGCACCACCAGCAGTAGAAGTTATACTAGAAAATACAGAGTTAGTACCAGAAGTACCAGGGTTACCGCCGTTTGCACCTCCTGCACCACCGCCACCAACAGTCACAGTTACGCTAGCGCCAACACCAACATTTAATGCAGATTCTAAAGTACCACCACCACCAGTAGCAGTAACACTACAACGCATACCACCTGCACCACCACCGCCTGACCCTTCGCTGTTGCCAGCCTCATTACCAGAACCGCCACCTCCACCACCAGCAACAACAAGATAATTTACTGTAACAAGCGTAGGAATAGTTACAGAGTTAGTAGCAGTTGAGTCAGCACAAGTACCATTAGCATTAGTTGCTTTAACTTTAAAAGTATAAGAAGAACCTTGGGTTAAACCAGTAAATGCATATGACGTAGAACTTGTAGATGCAGCAGTTTGCGGAGTTCCAGCAGTTGTTCCATTAAGAAACGGAGTAATTGTTATAGAGGTAAGGTTTTTACCACCATTGTTAGTATTAGTCCAAGTTACTGTTACATCTGACGTTGTACCAGATGTGCTTGCTGTGCCAATAGTTCTTACTTCTGGTAAAGTTGTAGGAGTCACTGGTACTGCCTCTGGAGTATTAACAGAAGTTCCAAAATCATTTGCTGAATTACCATAAAGAGTATAAGATGTTCCTGGAGTAAGACCAGCAATAGTTACAGTTGTTCCGCTACTAAAAGCGCTATGTCCTCCAGCAGTAGTAAAAGCATTACGCTGACCAACTAATCCACCACCTGCGCCATCGGTAAATACTACAGATAGTTTTCCAGCAGTAGATGTATAAGCATCAGTTGTTGAAGCATCTGTTGGAGTTGCAATTGTTGGCGGGGTTGGCGGTGCAGAACAAGCAATAAATTCAGAGCCATCAAAAATTTCAAGAAGACCTAATTGGCCATTGTAATAAACATCGCCCACCACAGCGCTGGCTGGTCTACCTGCCGTATTACCTGTAGGAATGCCACCCTTAAAAGGATATTGTGATAGTGCCATTATGAAATCTCCACTCCACTGATGTGGATTGACACAGCAGTTGTAGATGCAAAGCCAGTAATAGTTTTTGCTGGGTTAGCAGCAGGTATAACCTGCTTCATATCAAACCCAACCACAGAGTTAGCAGCAAGGCTAACCGCTGGAATAATCACTATGCCATCAAGAGCAATGGTTGCTGTTGATGCAGAGGTGGCTGCGTTAGCCAACACGATGTTGGTTACTACCGCCACGCTAGATGTGTTTGGTGCTGTGTATAGTGTTGCTGAGGATGTGGCAGCTGCTGTTCTAGCCAGTGCCTTACTTGTTGTAGCCATTAGTTACTACATACCTTTCTGTTTGTTTGTTAGGATAGTAAAAGTTTTGCTTCGTCTTCGGTGATGCCTAGTTTGTCAAGCAGGGCTGCCTTTTGGGTGGCCTTTGCTTCGGCTTCGGCTTTGGCTAATTCTGCTTTTGCAGCATAATAAGCAATATCAGATTCCCATTGTGCCAATTCTTCAGCGTTCATTTCGCGTTCTACAATTTCATTTGTTTCAGTATTGTGAAACATAATTGTTGGTTTAGTCATTATTTTACTCCGTAAATGTAAACTGTGCCTGATAAATTCTGAGAACCAAATAAAGTCAAATTGGTGATTGCTGCGCTTGCGTTATAGTTGCCATAAGTGTGATACCAACCTGCCTGAGAACTATCATTAAAGTTGAGGACTCTACATTCAAAAGCAATTTTGCTCGTATCAGTTACGCGGAAAACATCCATAGAACCACTCAATGCACTTTGATAAGCACTACTCGTTCCTAATTGATTTGTGATTTCAAAACTTGATTGATTTTGTGGCACTTGGAAATCGCCTGCACCGCCCATATATTTACGCCATTGGCCGTAAATGTGATTGCTTCCAGTGTCAGCATTAAACCTTCCAAAGAATGTGCCATTGTTTGAAGCAGCGTGAACTTCTCTAAATAAGACCAAGAGATTAACATAACCTGTAGGTGCTATTGTTATTGAGTTGCTAGTACCAGTAAGCGTAGTTGTGCTTAGTAAAGTTAAACTACCACCACTAGCAGGAGCAGCCCATTTAAGGCCTGTGCTTTCCGCAGAGTCAACCGAAAGAAGGTAGCCTGCAGTAGATGCAACGGTTAGACGGCTTACTGTATCGTTTGCAGAGCCAACTAGTAAGTCACCTTTGGCATCTACTAAAGACTTGGCAATAGCACCATTAGCCAAGTCATAGGCTGACTTAACGGAGTTAGGTGTGGAAGCCTTAGTAGTTGATGTGCTAGCAGTAGAATCTTCAAGTTGTACTGCACCTTTTTGGGATGTGGTTCCATCTTGAATACTAACAGTTACTGTGCCTGATGTTCCGCCACCTGTAAGGGGCGTTGATGCGGTAATTGCGTTTATGTCTGCAGCAAAGTTATCCGCAAGCGTTCTTGCTTTTGTCATTAAAATACCCCCATGATTGCTAATATGTTTTGTTCTTGTTGACCTGTATCAAAGTTGTTTTGGGTTACAGCATTAGCGACTTCAAAAGAAGTAAAAGTAATAATTTCTAATATGTCGTCAACAGCCAAGGCAGCTAAAGAAGTAATGCTTGAGCCATTGCTTGCCGTGTAGTCAGAGTTACGAACTAGTAGCACACCGTTTAGATATACTTGTTCTTTGTTAACTAAGTAAGAAAGAGTTGCACTGTTTGCATCTACCCCGCTGAAAGAAGTTTCTCCACCAGCTGCTATATATTTATAGCGGAAGATTTCAGCTGAGGATGAGATTGAACCCCACGATGCTCCACCCCATACAAACATAAGATTGGTGGTTGTGTTCCAATATAAAGCGCCTGTTGCTAGAGCGTTTCCATCATTATCTAAAGATGGAGCCGAAGCTTTAGCACCTAAATACTTATCATCAAACGAATCAAAACTTGCAGCAGCAGATGATGCTGACGTAGCAGCAGCAGCTGCATCTCCTACAATACTTGCTGCGCTAGCTGCTGCGCTGGCAGCAGAAGTAGCAGCACTTGATGCACTGGTTGCAGCAGCGGTTGCCGAGTTAGCAGCACTGGTTGCTGAAGTTTGAATAGTAGCCACGGAAGCTGCAGCGGTAGTCGCACTATTAGCAGCGCTTGTAGCGCTGGTTGCTGCAGAGGTCTGTGATGTTAAAGCACTAGATGCTGACGTAGAAGCCGATGATGCAGATGTAGCAGCAGCAGTAGCCGAAGAAGCAGCAGCGGTTTCACTTGATGCTGCAGCGGTTGCATACCCTGCAATTGAGGCAACAGATGCTGCAGCTGTGGTAGCACTATTGGCTGCACTGGTTGCACTTGTTGCTGCAGACGTTGCAGATGTTGCTGCCGAAGTTTGGCTAGTTAATGCAGATGAAGCACTAGTTGCTGCTGCTGTTGCAGACGCTGCTGCTGATGTAGCAGAAGTGGTTGCAGAAGTTTGAGATGTAAGAGCAGAGGATGCTGAAGTGGCAGCAGCTGTTGCTGACGCAGCAGCACTAGTTGCTGAAGTTGCTGCAGCAGTAGCTGAGCTTGCAGCTGATGTAGCAGATGTTTGAATAGTAGCCACTGAGTTAGCAGCGGATGTAGCTGACGTTGCAGCGGATGCAGCAGAGGTTGCTGCTGCAGTAGCGCTGGTTGCTGCCGATGCTGCGGATGTCGCAGCAGCAGCAACTTGAGCGTCAGCAAAGTCTTTACGAACAGCATCGCTAGATGATGTTGGTGTAGCAAGGTTTGTAATCTTAAATCCACCAGCAGATAGGTTAGAACCTAAAGTTGCGGTGGAGTATGTGCCACCAGTAATTGTTGCGGTAGATGTAAACGTACCGCTGATTGTTGCACCAGCAATGGTTGGTGTATTAACTGTTGGTGATGTAAGAGTCTTAGAAGCCAGGGTCTGTGCTCCGCCAGTTCCTACAATATCTCCAGTTACTCCGTGTGCTGATGTGCCAGCCTCATGTGTACGAAAATCCGAAAAGTCTAAAGCAGAAACACCGTGTTCTACTGTTGCTCCAACTGAGTGTGACTTACCACTAGTTCCATCAACAGCGCGAGTTACCGTATATGCAGTACCAACAAGGGCGGTTACCGTTACGATTTCTTCGTTGGCGGTATCCTTTTCAAGAATAAGTGTAAATGGGTACTGCGATGGTAAACCAGTGGCAGCAGCCAGCGTCAAGCTTGTGCTTGTCGTGCTTGCATCAACCGCACTAGACAGTGTTGTCTTAGCTGCGGTAGAGCTATAATAACGTGAAATTGTTGGCATTGATTACCTCGTATACTGGATAGTGTTAAGGAATTTATCTTGTTGCTTGGCAATTTCCTCTTGCAAGCGAACAGTGTAAAGCTGAAATATATATTTTGCTGTGCTGGTAGAAGCGCCAGCTGCAACTGGTTGGTCCAAAACATCCGCAGATACCGTAGTTGCTGTGACTTTTCCAGGGTCTACTGTGGATAACAAACGATACATAGCACCAAGACGAACTACGTCTTCGCAAGATGCTGGAAGACCACTAACAGTTAACTCTTGGTTATCTGTAATTACTGTTGGAAACTTTGTATATTGCACATTGACTGTACGACCAGGCATTGGTGATTCTTTGAGAATCAAGGCTGTCTTGATAGATGCCGTGGTAGTGTCATAATAGTTTTTATCTATTCGATAGTTCTTAATAATCTGCCATACACCAGTTGAGTCTGGTAAGTCCCATGAGATACCAACAATATCTTGTACCGCATCTGGCAGTATGTATGAATAGTCAGAACCATCAAAAGTAAATGTATGGTATGAAACACAAGGGAAGGTCATTCCTTTTATGGTTTCAAGGATTGCTCTCTTTGCTTGAGTTCTTGGGAAGATTGGATTGTTTCTTACGACCGAGCCAGTAACATGGCTTGTTGCTGTTGTGCCACGCCAGCCACGTCCTATTGTATTACCTGAAACTCCAAGCACCTGGATACTACCGCTAGCAGCAATAACTTTCTTTAGATAAATAAGTTCATCATCTATTTCAACAATGCCTTTACTAAGCGCTGTTGAGTCATCGACCAACATGGTTAAATCTCCAGCAGTAGCTGCGCTAGTAATCACAGTTACGGATTCTTGGTTCTTGACATAAGAGTTTACTTCGCCAAGGGTTTGTTCAGTCAGTTGGTTTAATGTTGCCATTATGCCTTTGCTGCCCTTCCGATAAGGTCAGATGCCCTGACCGCGTTTTGAATGTCTTTCATTTTTGTTGTAGCAGGTTGTATTCCTTGCTTGCGAGCTTCACGATAAGCGCTTAATTCTTTATCGGTATTCTTTATATCAGCCATTACAGTTAGATTAGATATGCTGAGATTAGCTGCACGAAGGCAGTCACCCCAACTTTCATGGTTTTGGGTAGGGCATCCAGTTCTACACTTCGACAATGTATTCACCATATCCTGCAGCAGTTAACTCTGCTGCCTCTGAGTCAGTAATTGGGTTGTCATATCCACCACGAAGCACTTTGTCATAATCAGCCAAGCTGCTATCTTGTGGTGAAACTATGGTTGACCAAGTTCCGTTATTTTTGACAACTGTTTTTCCCCAGTTGTATGCAACAAACCATAAGTCGTATTGACGACCAAGTTTGATTTTCATGCTTGGACCACGGAATATTTTTGCCATTACCATTTAGCCTTATCTGCCCAGTATGCTGCTGACATAACGCCTTTAGCTATGTTCTTAGAATGACGAGCTTTGAATGATTGACGACGTTGGCGATAGGATTTTGTTTCTCCAGATTTCTTAGGAGAACCAGATACGCCTTGCTGACCAAACCTAATTGTCTTTACTTGTGTGCCAGATTTGGCTACGACAATATGAGATTTGGTTGGATGACTTGGAGTACGTTTAGGTTTATTAAAACCCGATACTCCTGCCCTCTTTAGTCTTGGGTCCATTCTTATTATACTCTCCGTACTTTCCTAGTACCGATTGAATACGTCCGTCTTTACGAACACGAACTATCATTCCGTTTTTAATCTGTATTGGGTTAAAGCCATGATGTGGCTTGTATCGACCCGATGACATTAGTAAGCTTTCTTGCTCATTTTCTTTATCATTGCCTTTTTAACCGCAGGCTTTACTACCATCTTCTTGCCAGTCTTCTTGGCTGCTTTCTTAGCCATAGCCATTCCGCTTGCAGTATAAGGGAACTTCTTTCCGTTTACATTTGGCATTGTTATTCTTCCTCTATCTCTTCTTGTATTGTTTCTATGTCTTTTTCTGTGTACTCTGGTGCTTCTAGTTCCCAGTCAGGAAGATGACGAATCATTAACTCCCATGCTTCACCTTCTGAAAAACCTGCCGAAGCAAATGAGTTGTATAACTCATGAGCCTGATGTGCGTACTGCTGGAGTGGTGTAAAAAAATCTAAGGATAATTCTTCAGCCTTTTTCTTTTTAGCCATGTTCCTCCTGTTGAGAAGAGGGGTGGTTGCCCACCCCTCTTACTTTGTAAACTACGCAGTTGCGATGCTTGACTTTGACTTAATGACGTAGCGAGCTTCTTTACGGTAGATGTTCCAACCGAGAAGACCCTTCCATCCAGCGGGACGGAAACGCATTAACTTGTCAGTTACAGGACCGATGACTGTCTTTGGCTCGTATGCAACAGCCTCAATAAGAGCCTGCTTTCCGAGTAGAACAGTTGCGTATACCTTTGATGTACCAGAACCTGAAATAGATTCAGCACGAGCAGTTTCAATATAACGAACCTGGTCGAACACACCAATTTCACCAGACCAAAGGTTGGCTACGCCAGCCTCTGTGTAGGTGTGAGGTAGTTGCCAAGATACGTTTCCAGAGGTTGCTGCTTCTGAACGAAGGTCATAAGAAACATCTGGGTGAATTAACGCTGTGTAGTAACCACCATCACGTGGTTGTACAGATGCACCGCGAAGCTTTGCAACACCCTTACGTGCGAGAGCAGAAGAGATGTATGGAGCGGTGGTGCTTGCTGAAACGTCTTCACCGTTGAGTGTTGACTCATCAGCAGCGGAGCTTCCTGTATAACGCATTGTTGCAAGAGATGTGAGCTTAGACCACACGAGTGAGTCTAGTGAGTCACGCAAGTTGAATGACAACATGTCTGCAACAGCTGGGTCGATTGCGGATAGGGACTCAAGAGCAAGACGCTCAGTTGTGATTACAGCATTGCCGTATTCATCAACTGTAACATTCACCTTATTGGTGTTGTTAAGTGTTACTGCATCTGGGTCTTGGGTTTGAGTTAGTGCTGTGGTAGCACGAGATAGGTCTGTGTAGACCTGGAATACGACAGTATTACCAGGGTTTGTTACATCGACAGGGCGCTTATCCGCAAACTTGCGGAACATTGGCTCTGAACGAAGGGCAAACTCGATATACTTATCATACGCCGTCTGAATCAAGTTCGACATCGTTGATGTCGTAGTTGACGTTGCGGGTGTTGTAGGCATAATTTCCTTCTAATTGAGGGTTATTGTGGACTATCAGCTTTTAAGAAAAGCGCTTAACTCCTCTGGCGAATTTGCGTTCGCTATACGAGAAGCTATGTCTTGACCCACGTATGGGTCCATTGCGCCATCATCAAAGCTTGACATTCGCTCATATACTTGAGCGTCGGGGGATTCTTCTATCCCCTCTTCAACGGCTTCAATACCAAATGCATCGCCGTATTCGTTTAACCATTGTGCGATAGCATCTTCATCTGCCTCGACATCATCTGGGATGAATTGTGAGATTTTACGATTGAGTCCGAAAGATTCTAGGATTTCTCCAACAGAAGCTTCATGACTTTGTGTTGTGTACTCTGCAAGAACTTCATCACGTTCCTTGAGTTGCTTGGAAAGTGAATCAACTTGCTTGCGAAGTTTCTTAACTAGGTCAGTTCCACTGCCATTGTCTTCATCTTCGAAGTCGTACTCTAGATATTGTTCTGCCATTGTTTTTTCTCCCTTATTAGTTGTGGAACCCTCATCGGGTTTTGCATCACACGTACTCCTCACTAGGGGAAGTGATTCGTAGAAGTGATGACTACCAGACTTATACACGTTACCTGGGCTGGACGGTCAGGAACGGAATCTATTAAACGTCAGGTGTCTTTAGACGAGAACCCAACGATGTTTTATCAATTGCTCCACGTTGCTGGAACTTAGCTCGTTCCTTAGAAGCAAGTTTCTTAGTCTTAATACCAACTGAAGCACCACCTGCAAGACCGAGTGACTCACGTGCTAAATCTTCTGAGCCAGCGGTTTCACCGTAAAGCTCCATCAATCGACGGTAATCACCTTGGTCACGGGCTGCGCCTTGGAAAGCTGCTTCGGCAGACTTTGCCTTACCAGCCTTGGTAATCTCTTCGGCAAATCCTCTAGAGATACCTGTATTAAATCCTGCACGGGTTGCATCTGCGCCGACTTCAGCAGATGTATACATTAACTTCGCATCTTCTGTTGCATACGTGAAGCGAGAGTCGATAGCTCTAAAAGCTTTATCCTTATCCAGTAGATAGGAAACTAAGTCACCAGTTGATAGACCGTAATAATCTTTAAGTGCTTTAACAATTTCTTGGTCTGCTGTTTGTAGTGCTTTCTGGGCAATGTTGACTCGTGAGGTAAGTTCGCCCACGCTTATTGCGTTAGAAATTAAATTAGTAAAGTCTTCTGCTTGGTCATAGAAACCAGTAGGTAATCCAGCCTCTTGTAGAATCTCCCTGTATCCATCTTCGGTAGCAACATACTCGGCTGGCGCTAATAGTCTGTCACCAGGTCTTGCCTTACCTTCGGCAATACGCTTTTTAATTGCTTCATTAGCAGCAAAGCGGGTCTTGTAAGCATCGCTATTGTAGATTGAATTCAACACTTGAGAGTCAGTAGGCATGATGTTATCTTCATAGACTGCGTCTATTACACCCATCAATGACTTGATAAAAGTATCGCCGAGTCCAGTATTTTCAAACATCTTCATTACTGAATCTTTAGCGCCAAAGTCTTTGTAGGATTCAATTAAGTTACCAAGAGAACCATCGGACATCTGTTGGTATACCTCAACAACGCCACCAGTTTTACGAACCGTACGTGCGCCAGTAACTTTTGGCTTTCCAGCTTCGGCTGCAGCAGCAGCCTGCATGTCGGCTATTTGCTTAGTTAAAGCTGCAATCTGCTCAATAACTGCAGCGGTTGCTGCAGCGTCTGAAGTTGCTGTTGCTGTATTCATTGCCGTATTTGTTGCTGTTGCCGTATTTGTTGCTGTTGCAGTAGCGGTAACAGTAGCGGTAGCAGTAGTAGTAACGGTAGATGTAGCAGTAGTAGTAACGGTAGATGTGTCAGTGCTTGTATCAGTAGATGTAGCAGTACTTGTATCAGTAGATGTAGCAGTACTTGTAACCGTTGGTGTAGCAGTAGCAGTAATTGTTGGTGTGGTTATAGGGGGTGTTACTGTTTCATTCTTATATCCAACATTAACTGTAGTGCCAGACCAAATTGTTCTGCCACCGTCATACTTAGGGTTGGTCTGAAACTTAGGGTTTAATTCTAAAACTTCTTTTAATGATACTTTATTTTTTGCAGCAATTTCAGAAAGCGTATCACCAGGTTTAACAGTAACCTTTACTGGAACTTGTTTCGTTGTAGCTGCAACATTAGCAGCTGCTGATTGCATTTGAGAAATGCGAGCACGTTCTGCTGCGTCTTGCTGTGCAGCGGTTTGTGTGGCAATTACTGATTCATAAAAATCGTCATATATTGGCATGTTTACCCCAGGAATCCAAAGTCTTTAAGAATGCGTGAAGCCATGTTGGTCTTTTCCTCTTTTGCCGTTTGAGTTGTATCCCACTTAGAACTACGACGTGCAAGTTTTTTTGCTTCATACAAATTCATTGTAGTGAAAGCGCCTTTTTCATCTTGTTGGTTTATAGCTCTTTGTACATAATCATCGTTAAGGTCAACCTGGTCAACATCCATTTCCCATGTGTCGGCAATTGCCTTTAACCATGGGTCTGCTGCTTGACGCAACGTCTGACCTTGGTCAATAAATCTAGATAGACCAGGAGCAAATGACTTTGCTCTGGCTTGTAAATCATTGTTAACATCTTCTGGGTTTAGGGTTCCAGCAACCAAACCTTTCAAGCTAGCCTCAAACCATTTAGTAAAGTTGGCATTAGATGTAGTCTGCTCGTAACCATATTCACGAGCCATCTCATATAATTTACCAGCCATGGTTTCTAGCTTGCCAGCCATACCAGTATAGACAACCCGACCATCAATAGAGTTTGTTGTAACAAACTTAATTGAATCAGCCATCAGCTTGTTTAAGTAATCTTGGTCAAACCTAACAACCTTGCCGTCTTTAATAATAGATTGTTTCATCATATTATTAGCATATTCAATTGCTTCTGCAGCGGTTAGAGTAAGACCCATCCCTGAGAATTGTTTAACAATATTACTTGCGTTCTTCTGTAAGTCTGCAGCAAACTGACCTGGGTTAGTTGCTCTAGCAAAATCAAACTGACGTTGAGTATCCGTCTGGTCGCGATACCAAGATGTGCCTTTGACGATAGCTTCTTGTAGCGCTGGGTCAGTAACCATTGGACCACCATCAACGCCAAGAATCCTATTAAGTGCAGCCAATAGACTTGGGTCATTGTTAATAACTGCAGCCGTAATACCAAACATCTTTTGAAGCATAGCCATTGATAATTTATCGGCTGTCAATGGGACTGCGGTAGGTGAGGCAGTTGACATACTTAGATTAGAGGTAAAGGTATCAGTAGTAGTAGTAGTTGCAGCTGCTGTCGTATAACCAGTAGTGGTTCGAGTTGTACCAATTGGTATTGGTCCAGTAAAAAGTCCGTTATCTGATGCTGGAGTGTAAGGACTGGTGATTGACGAATTAGAACTACCAGGTAATGTTAATACAGTTCCAGAAAATAATGTGCTTCCACCGTTATATTTAGGGTCAGTGGTTAACCTTGGGTTAGCCTTGATAATTGCAGCAACCGTGGTTCCATTTGCCTTAGCAATAGAACTAAGTGTTTGACCAGACCTGACTGTTACTTTTTCAGCCACTACTCAACCACCGTTCCGATAGCGTTGGGGTCTTTAAGAAGACGCTCAATAATCTTTAAGAAGTTTTTAGTTGCAAAAGATTCTGCGAAGTCGGGACGACTTCTAGCAAAGTTAGCTGCGTAGATAGCAGGGTCAAAGCCAGTTGTGTTTGTTCCCTTACTTGTTGTGGTCCCTAAAGATGCGCCTTTAGTTGGACCAGTAGTGGTAGTAAACCCATCATAGATACTAGGCTCTTTCTTAGCAGCAGCGTTAGCACCCATTGTGTAGGCATCAATCTCTTCTTTAGTTGCGGTTCTACCAATCTCAGATTCAAAGGTTTGGTTTATGGTATTCGCAGCATCGGAAGGACCATATTTTGTAGTGGTTTCAGTACGTTGTTTTTGAGTTCCATACTTAGGTCCAGTGCCATCGTCTTTTAGATATTGGCTAGGGTTCCATACGTTTAGGTACATCCGTGGGTCGCCAGTCGAACCAGACCCTGGGGTCTGTGTCCAATCAACAGCATCGTTCCATACGGACTGCCATTTACTTTCTGGGATACCAGCTTGCTTTAATCTTGCGATAAATTGCTCGTAATAATTGCGAGCTTCGGTTCCTTTTTTTGCAGTTGCTCCACTGTACTTAAGCCAAGCCTTAGCTTGAGTATCGTTAATGCCCTGTTCTGGTGTAATTCCAGGAAGCTTTATCGGCGCAAAGTTCGTTTGTTCTAAATCTGCAGCAAGGTCTTTTAAGTATTTTTGATACTCAACTAGAGCTTTTTTTAATTGCTCATCTCCCTTTTTACCTTTGGGAAAATCTGAACGTTTTGGTTTATTCACTTTTTCACCGTGTATTCATTTTCTAGTTCTGGCATATTGTTTAACCACCTCGTGGAAAATGCATCAAACTCTTCAGATGCTGTTTGTAAGAAGTCATAGTGGAACTGAGAAAACTGTTGCTTTAAGAACAACTTTCTTTCGTCACTGTTATTTGGTCGGTCGTACTCATCTTTGAATCTACGGGCTTTACCAACCCAGAAAGTAATCTCTTCCCATTTGTCATTAGTTGAATATGCATGGGCTCTCCAGTCAAGGTCTTTAGTGATAGTTTCAACTGCTACAATAGTTCCGTTCCAATAATCTTTACGGTCTTCGTCGCGTTCTTCTACCCAACCCTTGTAATCATTTTCAATTTCATCTACCATGTCATCATAGATTCTTTTGATTCCAGAGTATTCATACCTAGCTTCATAGGTTGATTTAATTCCATACTGCTTCATCATGGCGTTGCGCCAATCAACAGCTTTCTGAAACTCCGCCCAACCAACACGGGCTGAAACCGACTTCCTTAATTCATCTTCGTTCTTCTTCTGAGTAATTGTATTGTTAAACCCACCAGCAAACTTCATCCTTTTATAGATGGAGGCTACTTCAGTCGAGTAATCATTTGGTCCACTGCCAGTACCTGAAATATCACCATAACCAGTTGATAGCATTCCAGCATACTTAGTATTGGTTTCACCTAGTTCTTGTAATAACTTTGTATTATTTCGAAGAACCTTAATATCATTCATAGTCGAGGCTACGCCTGCGACATTCTTTTTGTTGGACCCGACAAGAGCCAGGGCATCCATTCCCCACTCATCAATCATGATTTTCTGGGCTATGTCATAATCGCCGTTAGCCAGCTCTACTAAGTCTGCATAATATGCAGTAGCAGAGCGAGTTACAGGGTCAAACGTCGCTGAGATAGGTGCGTTGAATTGAACAACAGACCTGATAAATGCCATATTTCCTGCTGCTTTAGCAGCATCTTCCATTGACGGTGGTTGACCAACTCGTCCATTCTTTACCCAATCGGAGAATCCGTAACGGTATTGAGAATAAACCTCGTCAGTAAAACGCTCACTTTTTTCAAGTCCAATAAGTGAGAACGCTGTACGAACTGGATACGGTAATTTACCTGAATCAATCAATGATTGAACATACCCTGGAACCATGGTGTTCTTTACTTTTTCAGCAAGGTTTTTACCTTCTACTGGGTAGCCACCATAAAGAATGCTGGATTCATACAAATCATCACCAAGAGTTTGACGTAGAGATAAGGCTATCTCTTCTCCGTTTTTCTTCCATAAGCCAGTGTTAAATCCGTTGTCAATTAATTCGGATATAAGTGCTGTGCCGAACCAAGACACTGATGGGTCTGCAACCATAAACTCCATTTGCTTAGGGTTGAACTTAATGCCACCACCACGAGGGTCAGTGTATGGTCTAAGAGCTGTCTTGATAGAATCAGGTAACTTATCTCCGAATGGAAGTGGATACTTTACTGATACCGATACCCCAGGTGGAACATCCTTGATTGTTGAATAGGTGTTTCCATCTTGGTCTTCATAAGCTTCGTATTTATCAAACGCCTGCTGAATACTGTTATACCAGTAAGCATTCATCGGGTTGCGAGCCAGTAGGCGAAGCGCAACCAGTTGTGAATTAAAGAAAGCTAATGGGAAGCTCATTGCATAACGTGCTGTATACATACCATTGGTTAAGCGACGTGAAGAATAAAGAGTTTCTTCTACCCTAGTTAACGATTTACGGTATGCAATCTGACGAATCTCGTTGTTTACAACGGCATCTGATACATCAATACCAGACCTTTGTGCTGCATTAATCAATGTCTTCATTTCGTCACGAGCATAAGACAAGAACAGTGGGTTACGTACTAACCTTGTTTCGGTAAGTGAAAGGAATCTCCATGCTGCATCGGTTACTCCACCAATCTTTGCTGCAACTTGTTCATACCCATTTAAGTCTTGAAGGTTAAGGCTAGGTCCATCTATCTCTGGAAGTAGGTCTGTTCTGCCATATAACATGGCATCTACTTCTTGGTATGTTACTGGACGCTCTGTAATAATCTTACGTAATTCTGCATCTGGATACATGGCATTGAGTTTTTCCCTTGTTTGGGATACCCAAGCTGGCATATCATCGCCAAATCGCTCGGAAACCCTAAGTCTGTACTCTTTACCTGCTGGGCTATATAGCCACTCTAGTATCTCTGCGTTGGACTTTTCGCCTCGCATCATCCATCCGACTGGTAACTCAAGTTCGTTACGAACCTGACGGTTAGCAATATGTGCTAGCGCATTCATATATTCTTCACGGTTCTTGCGAGGAATCTTTACGAATCGAGCACCATCAGCACGAAGCCTTCTTGCTATTTCGGACTGCATAGAGGCTGAATAGAAGTTTGAAGCGGTATCAATCTCTGACATGTATGCACCAGCGCCACGGACATTAGGGTCAGCTAATCCTTGGATAGTATATGTCTTACCATCGACTGTAATGGTTTCGCCTTCTTGACCAAGTGTCTTTCTTTGTCTTAAAGTTCCTTGAGTATTAGCAAACTCCGCCCAATCCTTACGCTCACGCTGGATAAGCTTGGCAGTACCATTAATAAAATCACCAAGACGGCTCATCTCATCAAGTGCAGCGTCGGTCTTGGTCTGTAATTCTGTGACTTTGTCTTCAAGTTCATAATACTTATTCTGAACTTCAGCGTCATTACTCTTCATCGCTTTAGCTTTAGCTTTATCACGTGCTGTAGTAAGTTTTGTTAATGATTTTTCTAAATCGTCATAAGCAACTACGGCTTTTTCATGTGCCGTAATCTTAGGTTGTAAATCCGCAACGTATTTTTCTACACGAGCTTTTGCTGCATCACCTTGCTTGCGAGCATTTGATGCAGGGCTACCTGGAATCCATTTTTTAACTGATTCGGCACGGACACTAGTATTGTAAACAACATTATCTATACCAGGAGATGCGTTCTTGACGAGCTCCATTGATTCTAGAGCCATGCTTGCACGTGCAAATGGGTCAACCATTGAGTTCTTTGGTATATATGCAAGGCGAAGTAGGTTCAAATTACTAAATACCATGTTAGCTAAATCGAAGAAAGAACCTAAAGCCATACCGCCTTGGGTTAATCTTGCTCCAATATACTGACCTTCAGTTACCTTTGTACCTTTGCCACCAACGCGACGAGCGTTGAAGATGACCTCAGTTTCAAGCTTACGGAAGTCAAGCATCGGAAGATTCTGCGCTTCATTAGATGGCGATAGGAAATTTGTGACGTTTATTCCACCGCCTTCATCTGGGATGAAACCATTTCTAACTGCGTATTCCTTTAGACCGCCTCGGTTCTTATTTATACCAGCATGCCATTGTCTAATCTGGTCTATAGCCTCTTTAGTGCTTGCAATATCCTGCATTTCATTAATACCGTAGTACTTAGCAAGACGACCCATAACGCTTTCTTCGATACGACCAAGTGCTATAGCACGTTGGGTATCGCTTTGTGCATCAAGAAACTGCTCAACCATGCGACGCTTGTATTTAGCACCTTCTGCTCCTTTAAGGAACTGAAGACGGTTAAGGTCGGACAGTAAATCGTTGGCTGCTTCAAACTTACGTGGGTTAGAAATATTAATATACCCTTGTGGACGACCTGAGCCAGTCCATGCAATAACACGTATTGCTCTATCGTAAATACCTGATTGATAAACCTGTGTTTTCCAACCACCATCGGCATCTTGACCAAACATCTTTAGGTCGCCGTATGCAGCTTGTGATTGTATCTTCTTCTTAGCTAAACCAATCTGCTCTAGCGCTGCAAAACGTCCTGGTCGATAGCTTTCAATAACGCCAGCACGTGCTTTCTCCATGAAATCATCTAAAGCGCGAGCAAGGTTAGGGTCTTCAGCCTTTTTAGCATCAATAATTTTCTGATATCTACTTACAAGCTTTGGGTCTAGTGCATCTAATCCTATTGTAGCAAAGTTATCGATTGGACCTGTGGCAGTAATTCCATAATTATCAATATGGTCTGCTGCTAACGGACTACGGTCGAAGAATCTTTGGAATGCAGCAACATCTCCACGTTCAGCTAGCAGATAATCCGCTACATCTTGGTGATTATCCAACCTAGATACAATAGTTGCGGTTCTATAAGGGTTAGATGTTTCATAAACCAGTGGGTTTGATGCAAGTTTAGTTAAATTTGTTTCGGCTACTAGGTCATCTACGAGTACAGACAAGCCAGTCTTGACTTCTACTGCCGTAGGTAATGTTTTTTGTGCGACAATCTCTTCAAGCTCTGTCCTGAATACATCCATATCGTCTGTGGTAGCAAGACGCTTCGGACCAATTGCTTTCTTTGCAGTGCCTCGCACTGCCATACCAGCACCCTTGGTTCCTAATGCAGCTAACGCTAAGTCTGTAACACCAGAAGCTAGGATTCCAGCCCATTCATCACGGAATGCTTTATCGCGTTTGCGCTCATCAAATACATCAAAGTCTTTATCAAGAAATGAGATATCGGTTATAGGGTCAAGCACAGGGGATGCGACTTTACCTACGGCGCTTGCTAATGCCTGCCCCATAGAAATCTTTTTAGCTTGGTTTCTTGAGAAACGATAACTTTCAGTTAAGCCACCCTTACCTTTAGCCATAGCTTGAGGCGTAAGTAATCCAGCAGAAACAGTTTGAGTTACTGGTTGAATAACCTTTTCACCAATTTGAGTAAGCAATGACAAAGCTGGATTAACAATAAATCCAAATTTTCCTTTTTGTGCAGACTCAAGTTTTTCTGCAACTTTAGGAATAATGGCTTGTTCTACGCCACCAACTTTAGTGTTATCTTTCTTGAACTTATCAACCTTGGATAACTTTGGTTCTTTGGTAGGGTCTTTGGCTATAGAAGGGTCAGTCCACCATTCTGTTATTGACACTAGGTGTATCCTCCTTAGCCGTTAGTTCCTCTAATACTTTGATTCGGTCGTCATCGGATTCGAAGGGGAACTTGGCTAAATCCCAAGCAATTGGAGCCATTTCAAATCCAAGATACTCAAGGTTCTCTTCGAACCGTTTAACTATCTTCACTCTGATTGACTCCGTAAATACTTAACAAAAGCTTTCATAGTCCCAGTTGATTGTGGGGAATCCGCATATTGCATAAATAGTGGCATGTATTTAGATAACTTTGATAAATCTTGTAACTGATTATCAATTGGACTTTTCATTCCAAGTATCTCTCTGCCAGCACCAGGACCGATATCTACGCCTGTAGTAACAGGCTCATCTGGTCTTTGGGTTGGTGCATTTAATGGAACGATGCCAGCCATCGGGTTGGCAGTTGGCTGTGGTTGATTAGACCTAGCCATGGGCGCACCCTGCTGTTGTTCTTGAAATTCTTTTTGCTCGCCGTAGGCAGCATCAGGAAGTCTTTTTATGCCTTGTCGGTCAGTACGTTTAGCAAACTTACCTGGACCAGATGGCTGCATCATTGACATTTATTTACCTACTTCTTCTTTGGAATATTAACCTTTGTTCCTGCCCAAATCATTGCGCCTTGCTTGTACTTTTTCTTCTTCATGATTTCAGGATTTGCTGCTCGTATCTCTGCCAGAGTTAACCCTGCGGTCTTAGCGATATTGTATAAATTATCGCCTCTCTTTACGGTGTATCTACTGTCAGTTTTTGATGTAGAACCACCACCAGTTGGAGTAGTTCCATAAGCTGGCATTGTTTTAGAACCAGCCTTATATGCTGCAGTTCCAGGTACAAGAGATGAACCATCTTTGCCATATCTAAGTTCTTTGTTTTTTCCAGAAGCTTTAGCAATCATACGATTAAGCTCGTCCATACGGTCACGTCGGGTTTTACCAACACTAAGACCCATGGCTGAGTTTTTAAGAATGCTTGATAATTGTTGCTGAGCTCCTTGGCGACCTCTTGTAAAAGCGCCTTTTCCTTCTTTTCCAGTAACTTCAGCAAGCTTTGCTTCAAGACGCATAATCTCATCAAAGTCTTTTTTGGTAGAACCTTTAAGAAGGCTACCTACTTCGCCAACAAGCCCAGCAAGAAGTGCGCCTTTAGCAACGACTTTGGTTTTTCTAAACTTTGGCTTGTCCTTCTTTGTAGCTTTAGCGTTAGCCTCTGCCTTCATTTTATCTATAGCTTGTTTTCCAGCAGTTGGTTTATCAGCAGTAGAAGTTTTTCCATCTACGGTAATCTTCTTACGTCCTTCTGGATTAGCTGCTGCTTTCTTCTTAGCTTCTGTTGCTGTAGGTGTTTGAGTCTTACCTTTGGCAGAATTAGCTAGAGCTTGATTTTTTGCAGCGACGCGCTTCTTTGCATCATCTAAACCTTTGGCTTCATTCTTTTCTAGGTCTGCAAGAGTTGGACGCTTTGACGCAGGAGTATCTGCTTTAGTAGCAGCAGGTTTAGTATCTGGTGCTCCGCCATTGGCTTTGCTCCAGTTTTTACGCTCTTCCTTTGTCATAGAAGCCCATCTAGCTTTATTCATAGCAGACTTCTCTGCACGAGTTGGCTTCTTTGTTTTGGCTGTAGCTTTCTTAAAATCTGCTTCAATAACATCTTTAGGTGGAAGCGTTGGCTTGCTTATCGTCCCAGCGGAAGTACCTGCTTTTTTGACGGCAGGCTTCTTTGCTGGCGAATCTACCTTAGTAGCAGCTTTCTTGACAGTCTTCTTCTTTGGTTTTTCCTTGGCTTCTTTGGCATCTTCATCCGCATATTGGCGGTCAACTGCTGCCTTAGCCTCACGACGGTCACGAGCAATACGCTCTTCCGAAGTTTCGGTTGCCTTTACATAAACCTTCTGACCTTTATCGTCAACGATATAATCAGGCTTGCCAGATGCCTGACGCTTCTTTGCATCGCTTAATTCCTTAAGGGCTTCTCTATCTTCAAGTGTTTGCTTTGTAGTAATATCTTTTACTTTAGCTTTTGTTCCTGAAGCTTTGTTTCCCTTGAAAGTATTCTTTGATGCAGATTTAGCGTCTTTTCTGGCTTGGCGGAACCTGTAAGGTTTCTTACTTGTCTTTTTCGCCATGGTTATCCTTACTTAATCTTGTTGTTGTTGCCCTTGATGCCCTTTACTTCTGGGGCTTTCTGTACGTTTCCTAGTCCAATTCCCTTACCACCAGGCTTCTGACCGATACGTGCTGTAGAAGTTGGGGCTGGGGCATGCTTTCCTTGTTTTCCAAACATTGTTTCTCCTTGTTATGCTGGTATTTGGCGAGTGACTCTCGCTGCTAGATTTGGATTTCCTCCACCAGTAAGACCTGCTAGCAACTCTTGCATTGCTGGTCTACCTTGTGGCATCTGTGGCATACCGCCACCCATACCCATAGGTTGTTCTGGTTGTGCCATTTCTGGCGATTGCGGTTGTTCTGGTTCTGGTTCTTTCTTAAACGCTTTAGCTACCGCATCTTCAAGCGAGGTCCCTCTTTTACGTTCATCGATGACTACTGCCATCTTCTCAACAATTTGCATTGGGTCTTGTCCTTGCGAAACCATTTGAGGAATCGCTGCTGCAAGCTGCGAGATGGATGCTTTGAGTGAATCACGCATTTCTTCTATATCAATTGCTCGCTCTTCTTCTCCTGCATTAAGGGAGATTGGTAAGTTACGACGTAACATTCCGCGAGATATTAACTTATCGCCTCTTGCTTGCAGACCCCATACCAATGCTCGGTTAGGGTCAAGACCTGCCATCAATCCGTATTCAACTGTTACACCGTAGTTTCCGTTGATGTCGATTGATGGCTTATATTTTAATTTATATGGAACTCCATTAGCTGTTGCAGATACTTCGCGAGTCAATGTTGGGAAGTATGCTTCGTCTGTAGCGAACGCAATGGAGATTGCTCCACCTATTGCTTCGCCAAGTATTGATTGAATAACTTTAATTTGTGAATCGAACCCAGCCATAAGTGCCTTGACACCCTGACCAGTAACGACAGAACCTTCTGCTTGTCCTGCACGTGCTTGTGGGAATCTTGTTCCCAACTTCATTTCATCTGCTAGGACGTTGTTCTCAGCAAAAGCAAACTGTGGTACGTCTAAATTTATACGACGTATTTTCTCAGGACTGTTCGAACGAATGACCGAATCAGGACCAATGGAAAGCTGAGTAACATCATTGGGAAGAGCAAGAGGAGCTTCAACAGATTTCTGAACAGCTTCCATAGTAAGCAAAGCAAGACGCGCTTTCGCTGCATATACTGGTAGAACGTCATCGAACGAACCTCTGGTTTCGCCATCAAGCGAAGGACGCTGAGCAATCGCAACTGGGACTCTACCGATTTTGTTTGGTATTTCGGCAAGTACTATGCCCCCACGTTCTGGTATGAACATGACCGCACGTTTCTTGTCGGTCCATCGAACTACCTCAAGTAATTCGTTTCCGCTTGCAGTCTGACCAAATGAATTTGGTTTTAGAATTTTGTCTGCGTATTCTGGGTATAGCGCTGCTAAATCTCCAGCTTTACGATAATACGAACGACAATAGACAGATACTTCTCCGAACCTGTCCATGTCGTAATATGCACCCATGGAGTTTTCTACATGGATGTGTGGTCTATTTTCCTTGAAATTAGGTTCTACTCTAAATACACAGAAACCATAGGTTCCTAATTGGTCTGCGCCACGCAGTAGCTCTGTTCCAAGACGAGAAGAGGCAACATAATAATTTGCAATCTTAGTTCTCTTATCAGCCTTAGAACGCTGTGAATCATCAAGGGATGAATCTCCAGCAGCTGTTATGGTAGGTAATACGCCTGCCTGCTCAGAAACATCGCGAGCAACCACATCGATAAGGTTGGCAATAATAGGTTTAGACCATGTTCCTTCTGGTAACAAACCACGAAATACTTGGTCTGCATTTCCAGAACGGACTAGTGCAACCTCGCGCATGCGTTTATCGCGCTCGGAATTACGAGCCTTTAGTTGCTCATATGCGTGTACAAGTTCTTTCATTATTACATTCTCACTATTCGCTGTGCAGCAGCTAAATCATCTAGGTTAACAATGTACCTATCTTCGATTTGCTTCTGAGGAGTAAATTCATTCTTTAAGAAATTTGGCACATTACTTGAGGTTAACAAAACATCACGGGCAACAATCTCGCAGAACCATAGAGCCATTACAGCATCCATCTTTAGTCTTCTGCCTTGAACTCCTGGTTGCCATACGACTAACTGTTCTATTAACTTCTTGATATGTTCATTACGTGAAGAGTCTGGTAACTCAATTATGTTATCGCCAGCATGCTTCAAGTTGTTGTTATTGCCATCACGTTTCATGATAGTGCCGAACAACGGAGCCAGAGAAGCTACACCAAACTCTGGGTCTTGCTTGTTATTACCTGTGTAGTGGGGGCGGTAGTTAATACCGCGAGTAGAGAGGAAGTTTCTAATTTCCTCATCTTGGGTTAGGAAAAGCTGAAATGCGTTGGACTCAACGATAACAGTATGAGGATGGTAAGCATCCGTCCAATCTCGAATCAGATTGCGAATCGCTGCAGGTGTGGGGCTGCTCATGACGTGAACGTCCATGACAAAGCGCTTGTGTGTTCTGCGGTCGACTGCGTAAGCAACTGCTGCGGTGTCACCAGACATAGCAGGGTCAATACCGATTACTCGGTAAAAGTTCTGCGGTGAATCTGGATGACCAGCAGCGCCTGCAATCAGCGCACCCGATTTTCTCATTCCGTTTACTGCGCCTCTGACGCACATCGGGTCGAAGATTGCATTTTCTGCGATATCGAGGTTTTGGTATACCAAGGACCACTTGGAAGGACCAGCCTCATTACGGACCGCGGTTAGACGCGGTCCAGTCCATCGGTCAAAGAATCCATTCTCATCTGGGGTATCATCCTCAGCGAGTGGTTGCTCTGACTTACCCCAAAGAGTTTTCCAATCCTTTGGGTCGTCTGCGTAATCTAATACGGCAGGCATGGACAAGTATGACCACGGTACGATTCCGTCCGTGTAATGTTGCTGGCTACGAAGTTCTTTATATAGGTCGACTGCAGATACGCGAGTTCCAACGACAAGAAGCTGCCCTCCACCTGGTGGAAGACGGCTGGCAACTTCTTGGCGAATCCATTCTTGTTGCTTAGCCCACTCTCCAGCATTAGAGAGAGTGACTACGTCGTCAAGTACGATTAAGTCGGCGCGAGCGCCGTATACCTGACCGCCCATACCAATAGCTTCGATGGTAGGGTCTTTAGCATCTGACTCACGGATATCCGCGCCCAGATAAATCTTATTAGCCGACCACATGTCGGCAGTGGCTTTATACCCATCGGTAGGACCAAAGCCTGCTTGTAGGTCAGCATACCGAGGATGAGTCAGGCGTTGCTTGATAGCATAAAGAAACTTCTTAGCCTGCTCTTGGGTTTTAGAAATAACAATCACATTGATGTTAGGGTTTTTAACTACGCGGTAGGTAACGTAGTTAATGGTTATGGTCATAGTCTTGGCATGGTTTGGAGGTATATTTACCAAGAGGCGGGACAAACCCGCCGACCCTTTTTCGTAAGTCATCGATGGATGTATCCAGCGAGGTTCCTTACCTTCTAACATATCGACCACGTTAAGCATGTGGTCCCAAACTTTAGCTCCCAGGTACTTCTCAGAGAACTCGGCAAAGTCAGATATACCAGACCGAGCTTCGTCAGCGAGGTCTGATGTTCTTGACCGAGCATTATCTATATAAGCAGCGAAGCCTTCAGCTTCGCGCCGTTGGGTATCATACCAAGACCGAGAACGACCAATAACCTTTAGGGCATCAACGATAGTACGCCCCTGGCGTACCAGGCTGATTAGCTCTTTCCTGGCTTCTTCGGGGGTCAGGTTTCTTTCCAAGTCTTCTCCAGTACTGTAGTGGTCTACAGGGGTATAGACAGAAGTATCCCCACTATATATTTTAACCAAGGTAAAGCAGGCGTTAAGCCTGCTTTCTGGGGGCTCATTAACATTCGCCCTATACTTATATAGGGGTCTTGAGCATCGGCGTGTTTCAAGAGGTAAATCAAACTTTCTTTCTTGGTATAACAAAAGTCC
>Ga0255087_1000160_pt1 | contig 31079 bp, 31 predicted proteins | sample Colum_Miss_RepA__FD_188561 | JGI IMG/M metagenome (GOLD analysis project Ga0255087, IMG submission 188561) | Freshwater microbial communities from Columbia River, Oregon, United States - Colum_Miss_RepA_8d | ecosystem: Environmental > Aquatic > Freshwater > River | place: USA: Oregon | collected...
AATCATCACACGGTCCTGGGTGGGGTCGGGGGTGGGTAGGCCCAGGTCGGCAAACAACTGACCACTCTCCATCAGGTCCGTGATGCGCCCCATGTGTCGGTAGGGCTCACGCGTGACAGTGGGGTAGTAGAGGAACTGGGTCGACACCATCTCGCCTAGCAACTCGTGTTGCGGCAACTCTTGCGTGAGGTAGTCGTGGTAGGCCAGCTCGTTGACCTGACGTACACCATGCACCAAGATGACCTTGTCGAAACGCTCATAGGTTTCAGGGTCGCGCAGCACACTCAGAAAAGGCGCCATGCCCGTGCCGGTAGAAAGCATGTAGAGGTTTTTGCCAGGCAGCAAGTAATCGATCAGGAGCGTGCCGGTGGGCTTGCGTCCCACGATGATGCTGTCGCCCACCTGGATGTGCTGCAGTCGGGAGGTCAGCGGGCCATCGGGCACCTTGATGCTCAGAAACTCAAGGTGCTCCTCGTAGTTGGGGCTGACGATGCTGTAGGCGCGCAGCAGGGGCTTGTTGTTGACCGTGAGGCCAATCATGGTGAAGTGGCCGTTGGAAAAACGCAGGCCCATGTCGCGGGTTGTGGTGAAGCTGAAGAGCCGGTCGGTCCAGTGGTGAACGGACAGGACGGTTTCTTGGTGCAGAGCGCTCATGGTGTTTAATGGCTGAATATGAGACTGTACAACAGGACATCCAACCTGCAGTCATAAGCGATGGGGCGAACCGGCATAAGACCCAGCCGGGTGCGGCCATCGGTGGGCGAGGCAGTAGCCCTCCTCTTGTGTCGACTGTCAGGTCTCTGCCCAGCCGTTAAACTGAGCGCCCTTTTCTAGCCCGGAGAGCCGTCATGTCCTCAACCCCCGTCCAGCAGCTGCGCCGTCTTTTGTGTGGCGTCATATTCGGGCTGTCTGTCCTGGTGTGTGGACCCGCGGCATGGGCCCAGGGAGTGATCAAGATTGGTGAGATCAACAGCTACAAGGCCCAACCAGCCTTTCTGGAGCCCTACAAGAAGGGCATGGAACTCGCCCTGGAAGAAATCAATGCGGCCGGTGGCGTGAACGGGCGCAAGTTGCAGTTGATCATTCGCGATGACAACGCCACCCCCGGAGACGCGGTGCGCGCGGCCGAGGAGTTGATCGCGCGAGAGCAGGTCGACGTGCTGAGCGGCACCTTCCTCTCGCATGTGGGCCTCGCGGTGGCCGATCTGGCGCGCCAGCGCAAGATGTTCTTCCTGGCAGGTGAACCCCTGACCGACAAGATCGTCTGGCAAAACGGCAACCGTTACACCTTCCGCTTGCGCGCCTCCACCTACATGCAGGTGAGCATGCTGGTGCCCGAGGCCGCCAAACTGCGCAAGAAGCGCTGGGCCATCGTCTACCCCAACTACGAATACGGCCAATCCGCGGCTGCTACCTTCAAGCAATTGCTGAAAGCGGCTCAGCCCGATGTCGAGTTTGTGGCCGAACAAGCGCCAGCATTGGGCAAGGTCGACGCCGGCGCCGTGGTGCAAGCCTTGGCCGATGCCAAACCCGACGCCATCTTCAACGTGCTGTTTGCGGCGGACCTGGCCAAGTTGGTGCGCGAGGGCAACACGCGCGGGCTCTTCCAGGGGCGCGAAGTGGTCAGCCTGCTGACGGGAGAGCCCGAGTACCTGGACCCCCTGAAAGATGAAACCCCCAACGGCTGGATCGTCACCGGCTACCCCTGGCACAGCATCAACACGCCCGAGCACAAGGCCTTTTTGGCCGCGTACCAGGGTCGCTTTAAGGACTACCCGCGTCTGGGTTCGGTCGTGGGTTACACCATGATCCACGCCCTCGCCGCCGGTATTCGCAAAGCGGGTAGTACCGACACCGAGAAGCTCATCACCGCCTTTCGTGGCCTGACCTTTGACAGCCCCTACGGCAAGCAGAGCTTTCGCGCCATTGACCACCAGTCCACCATGGGCGCTTTTGTGGGGCGCACCCGCAACGAACAGGGCAAGGGGGTGATGGTGGAGGCGCGTTACCAGGACGGTGCCGCTTTCCAGCCCAGCAATGACGACGTCCGCAAGCTGCGTGCCGCGGACTGATTGCATCGCCCTGGACTGATCAAGGATGGATGCCTGGGGCTGGACCGTCCAACTGCTCAATGGCTGGGCGGGCGCCTCTTCGCTGTTTCTGGTGGCGGCCGGCTTGTCGCTGATCTTTGGCGTCACCCGTATCGTCAACTTCGCGCACGGCTCGTTTTTCCTGCTCGGCATTTATCTCGCGTACTCGCTGGTGGAGTTCATCAGCCGTCCGCTGGGCCTGGCCTGGGGCTATGCCTTGGCGGTGCCTCTGGCGGCGCTCATCACTGGGGTGGTGGGGGCGGTGGTGGAAGTCCTGCTGTTGCGCCGTATCTACCGCGCGCCTGAGCTCTTTCAACTGCTGGCCACCTTTGCTCTCGTGCTGGTGATTCAAGACGGTGTGCTCTGGGCCTGGGGACCGGAGGATTTGCTGGGTCCGCGCGTGCCTGGCCTGGCCGGCGCGGTGGACATCGCTGGACGACGCTTTCCCAGCTACGATGTGCTGCTGATCGCAGTGGGCCCGCTGGTGTTGGGCTGCCTGTGGTGGTTGCTGCACCGCACCCACTGGGGCCTGCTGGTGCGCGCAGCCACGCAAGACCGTGAGATGGTGAGTGCCTTGGGGGTGCGCCCCAGTCGGGTGTTCACCAGCGTATTTGCGCTGGGTTGCGCCCTTGCTGGTTTGGGCGGTGCTTTGCAATTGCCGCGTGAGCCCGCCAGTCTGGGGCTGGATTTGCAAACCATGAGCGATGCCTTCGTGGTGGTGGTGGTGGGCGGGATGGGTTCCATTCCCGGCGCCTATGTGGCGGCCTTGCTGATCGCCGAAATCAAGGCGGTCTGCATTGCCATCGGCACGGTGGAGTGGGGTGGTGTCAGCGTCTCGTTCTCCAAGCTCACCCTGGTGGCTGAGTTTGTGGTGATGGCGGTGGTGCTGGTGTTGCGGCCCTGGGGCTTGATGGGCCAGCCGCCACAGCATCCACGCAGCCAGACCTCCCCCCCAGCGCCCTGGCGCCATGCATCGGCCACCACGCGTCGGGTGGTGTGGGTGGCGCTGGTCCTCGCGAGCTTGCCTCTGTGGTCATCGGTTTTTCCGTATGCGCTGGTGTTAGGCATTGACGTGCTGGTGGCCATGCTGTTTGCCTGCAGCCTGCACTTCATCCTGGGGCCGGCGGGCTTGCATTCGTTTGGCCATGCGGCCTATTTTGGGGTGGGGGCCTACGCGGCGGCGCTGGGTGTGTTGCGTGCCGGCTGGCCGATGGAGCTCATGCTGCTGCTGGCCCCCATGGCCACCGCGCTGGTAGCCATGGGCCTGGCCTGGTTTCTGGTTCGCATGAGTGGGGTGTACCTGGCCATGCTCACCCTGGCCTTTGGCCAGATTCTGTGGGCCATCGGTTTTCAGTGGGATGCTGTCACGGGTGGCAGCAATGGCCTGACGGGTGTATGGCCCAGCCCCTGGTTGTCGGATCGGTCCTTGTATTTCCTGCTGACGCTGGCGCTGGTGACAGCCGGGGTGCTGGCGATGCAGCGCCTGTTGCACGCGCCCTTGGGGTATGGCCTGCGCGCGGCCCGTGATTCCGTCTTGCGAGCGCGGGCCATTGGCGTGCCGGTGGAGCGCTTGCAATGGACGGGCTTGGTGGTTGCCGCAGGATGGGCCGGTTTGGCCGGATCGCTGTATGCGTTTTCCAAGGGCAGCATCGCGCCGGACGTGCTGGGCGTGGCGCGTTCGGTCGATGCGCTGGTGATGGTGCTGCTGGGCGGTGTGCAGTCCACCCTGGGCCCCTTGCTGGGCGCCGCCGTGTTCACCGTGTTGCAAGATACGCTGGCCCGCAGCACCGAATTCTGGCGAGCCCTGCTGGGGGGGGTGATCCTGCTCCTGGTACTGCTGGCGCCACAAGGCCTGGTGGGCCTTGTGCAGCGGGTGCAATCCTGGTTGGCGTGGCGACACCCCTCGCGCGGGAGGGCCGGATGAGTGTGTCCTTGCAGGTCCAGGGGCTGCGCAAATCCTTTGGCGATGTTCATGCAGTGGACGATGTGTCGTTCGAACTCGCGCCTGGCGAACTCTTGGCCATGATTGGCCCGAATGGGGCGGGCAAGTCGACCACCTTCAACGTGATCCACGGCCAACTCGCCCCCGATGCCGGCAGCGTGCTGTTTGAAGGTGAGTCCCTGTTGGGGTGCACGCCTCGTCAGATCTGGCAACGCGGGATCGCTCGCACCTTTCAGATCGCCGAGACCTTCGCCTCGCTGACGGTGATCGAGAACGTGCAGATGGCGCTGCTATCGCTCGACGGGCGGTTGTTCTCGCCTTGGCGGCGTGCCACGCAGTACCGACGTGGCGAGGCGCTCGACTTGCTGGCGCAAGTGGGCCTGGCATCGCAAGCCGATTGCGCGGCGCATGCGTTGGCGTATGGCGATGTGAAGCGCCTCGAGTTGGCCATTGCGCTGGCCAGCCAACCCCGCTTGCTGTTGATGGATGAACCCACCGCAGGCATGGCCCCCGCCGAGCGACGTGAACTCATGGCATTGACCCAGTCCTTGGTGCAGCAGCGGCAACTCTCGGTGCTCTTCACCGAGCACAGCATGGACGTGGTGTTCGAGCATGCAGACCGAGTGCTGGTGTTGGCGCGTGGCCGGCCCATCGCGTTGGGCACCCCGCAGCAGGTCCGCGAGGATGAACAGGTGCAGGCGGTGTATCTGGGGCAAGGACGGCTGACGCACCCCACGACACAGGGGGTGTCCACACAGGTGTTGTCACGGCCGACAAAAGCATCTCCATCACCCGCAGAGACACGTGATGCTGGGCGTGAGGCGACGATCTCGGCTCGGCCGTCTGCTCTCCACCAGGTTTCGTTGCTCACCGCCCAAGGTTTGAATGCGGGTTATGGCGCTGCGCGGGTGCTGTTCGATGTGACTCTTGAGGTCAACCGCGGCGAAGTGGTGGCCTTGATGGGGCGCAACGGCGCTGGCAAGTCCACCCTGCTGAAGGCCTTGATGGGACTGGTGCCCGAGCGCTCAGGACAGGCCTCCTTTCTTGACCATGACCTGATGCGGTTGGCTCCGCATGAAGCAGCCCTGGCGGGCTTGGGTTATGTGCCCGAAGACCGCCGTATCTTCACCGACCTGACGGTACACAACAACCTGTCGGTGGGGCAACAACCGCCCCGCTGTTTTCCCGATGGAACGCCCGCGCCGCACTGGACGCTTGAACGTGTGCTTGAACTCTTTCCGCGGTTGGCGGAGTTGTTGCATCGCCCGGGTGGGCGCATGAGTGGCGGCGAACAGCAGATGCTCACGGTCGCGAGAAGCCTCATGGGCAATCCGCTGGTGTTGTTGCTGGATGAGCCCTCCGAAGGGGTGGCCCCGGTGATCGTCGAGCACATGGCCGAGATGATTCTGGCCCTCAAATCGGCCGGGGTGAGTCTGCTGGTGTCCGAGCAAAACCTGGCCTTTGCCTCGTGGGTGGCGGACCGTGCTGTCGTGCTGGAGAAGGGGCAGGTTCGCTACACCGGGCCGATGCAGACCTTGGTGTCAGATGACACCTTGCGCCGACAATTGTTGAGCGTGTGAACGGCGTCGTCTGACGCGCGCGATCAGAGTTGCCAGCCCAGCACCTGATCAATCACCGCCGTGGCATCGTTCGCATGCTGCCCGCGCCAGGCCACGATGTGGTCAGGCCGTATCAGGGTCAGCGGAGCTTCATAGAGCGCCAGCAAGCCCGGCTCGCTGAGACGCACCACTTGCAACGCCACCCCTCGAGATGCGGCGGCTGCCTGCAGCGCCGTCACCTCGTAATCTCCTGAGCCGTGGGGGCCCTCAGGGGGGGAAAGCACCAGCAAACTCCAGCCCAACCCCAACTGATCAAACAGCGAATGCCCATCGGCCAACCAGGCATGCGGAGGGCGCCCCCCGGGCGTGGCGGTGGGCTGGTAGACATTCGGGTGATCCGCAGGGGGCGTGGTGCCGTCGCTCACAATCACCGGCGAGCCATCGTAGCGGCCCCCAAATGTCACGCCGGGAATGTTGAACTCCAGACGAACATGCGCGTTGAGGTGCTCGCTGGCGCGGGCGCGCTCGGCTTCACCAGCGGGGCTGTCCTGCTCCAGCAACTCGGTGGCCGGGAGCAAGCCCACCGAATCCGCAAACTGCCGTGAGTAGCCCGTGTTGCGTTGGGCGATGGGTTTGCGCTCGCTGGCGTAGGTGCCCAGCAAAGCCTCAGGCGCCTGGCCATGGTGCACCGCCGCCAGCTTCCACCCCAGGTTGACGGCATCTTCCACGCCCGTGTTGTAACCCAGGCCGCCGGTAGGGGTGAACAAATGCGCGGCGTCGCCAATCAGGAACACTCGACCGCGAGCCAGGGACTGCGCCACCAGGGCATGGCCCGCTGTCCAGGTTTGAACCGACAGCACTTCCATGTCGATCTCACAACCCATGACCTGATGCACGATGCGACGCGCATCGGCGGCGGTCCACTCCTCGGCGCGCTCTCCTTCATGGATGGCTGCATGAAAAGCGAACTCACTCACCCCGTCCACCGAGGCCAGCAGAGCGCGGCGTTCGGCATTGACCGCCACGTACATCCAGGCACGGCCGTGCGGGATCCGCGCATACACCTCGGGTGAGCGGAAGTACACCGCGAACATCTGTCCGCCCATGTAGCCACGCTTCATACCCGTGGCCCCCTCATAGCCAATGCCGAGTTGGTGTCGTACGCCGCTGCGCGGTCCGTCGGCACCCACCAGATGGCGAGCACGAACCATCACCTCGGGTTGTGAACCCCCGGTGGGTTGGATCCAGGCCTCCACATGGGTGCCTTGGTCTTGAAACCTGGTCAGTGTCCAGCCAAAGCGGATGTCCACCCCCGGCCACTTCTCGGCGTGGCGGCGCATCACCGGCTCGACATATTTTTGCGAGATGCGATGGGGCAACTCGGCCGCGCTCCAGGAGCCGCTCATGTTGCGGATGTTGCTCACCGCCTGGGCGGCGGTGGGCAGCGACAGACGCGCCAGCTCGTAGGTGCACAGCCGGGTGAAGTAGGCGATGTCGGTCGGGTGGTCCGAGGGCAGGCCCCGTGCACGAATTTCATGGGCAAAGCCGTGCCGACGGTAATGCTCCATCGTGCGTGCCTGGGTGGCGTTGGCTTGCGGGTTGAAGGCGGTGGAAGGCTTGGCGTCCACCAGCAGGCAGGGTGTCTGGCGTGCCCCCAGTTCATTGGCCAGCATCAGGCCGCTGGGGCCGCCGCCCACGATCAGCACGGGAATATCGATCATGTCGAAATAAGCGAGAAAGAGCGAAGGTTGTTCAAGTTGGCGACAATGCCGCCCAGAGACGACCCGGTTGCCACAGCAACCGGCATTGCTGCGATGGTGCCACGTCTGCACGCGCTTTTGCCGGGGGTCGATCAAAATCTGTCAACTCGCGGCTTGCCGCGTCACCGATTGGACATCATGGAATCTCAACTCGAACAACAACTGCGCATTCGACAGTTGGTGGAAAACTGGGCCGTCTGGCGTGACGCTGGCGACTGGGAACGCTTCAGGACCGTGTGGCATGACGATGGCGTGATGATGGCGACCTGGTTCCAGGGTCCGTTTGAGGAATTCATCCGCGTCACCATCGAAGGGTGGAACAAGGGCGTGAGCATCCTGCACTTCCTGGGCGGGTCCTCCATCGATGTGCAGGGCACCCGGGCCATCGCGCAAACCAAGATGACCATCTCCCAGCGTGGCATGGTCGAGGATGTGCTGTGCGACGTGGTGTGTACCGGCCGCTTTTACGACTTCTTCGAAGAGCGCCATGGCCGCTGGGGATTGGTGCACCGCCAACCCATTTACGAGAAGGACCGCATCGACCCGGTCGACCCCGCTGCCCGTTTGCAACTGGACGCGGCAGCGTTGGCCGGCTTCCCCGAGGGGTATCGCCACCTGGCCTATATCCAGACGCGCATCGGATACCAGGTCAAGATGGACATGCCCATGCTCAAGGGAGCGGGCGTGCAGGACTTGTATCGCCGAGGCGCCCACTGGCTTGCTGGCCAACCCTTGAAGCGTTGAATCATGCCGTTCATTCATCAATCGGATCTGTCTCACAAACCCAGCAAGCTGTTCCCGCGCAACACGCGCCTGAGCTTCGAGCAGGCTTGTACAGTGTTGTGATGCGCGCCGTGGCGCGGTTCAACCCGGAGTGACTTCAGATGAAAGTGTTTGCCTCTTTGCAGGACGTGGCCTCGTGTGTGGGGCAAGAAGTGGCGGTCAGCGAATGGACCACCATCACCCAGGCGCAGATTGACCAGTTTGCCCAGGCGACCGGCGACCACCAATGGATCCATGTCGACCCCCAGCGTGCGGCTGAGGGGCCGTTCGGCACCACCATCGCGCATGGGTACCTCACCTTGTCCCTGGTGCCCAAATTTTTCGACTCCGCCATGCGCATCGACAACGTGCGCATGAGCATCAACTACGGACTCAACAAGGTGCGTTTCATGGCCCCCGTGCCGGTCAACAGTCGCTTGCGGGCCCGTATCTCCCTGGTGGCTTGCGACCCCGTCGAGCCGCAAGGTTTTCAGCAAACCTGGCAGGTGCAGGTCGAGCGTGAAGGCAGCGACAAGCCGGTGTGCGTGGCCGAATCGATCGCCCGTCGATTTGCCTGAGGCCGGGGCTGAGGCGGGTGATCGTCCTTCAGGTGCCCGCGCCGGTAAAGCCCAGTTGCCGCCAGGCCTCATAGGCGACAACGGCCACAGCGTTCGACAAATTCAGGCTGCGCTGTCCGGCCCGCATGGGCAGGCGAAGCTGTTGCGACGGGGCGAACTGGTCGCGCAACGCAGCGGGCAAGCCCTGGGTTTCGCTGCCAAACACGAGCCAGTCGCCTGGCTGAAACGCGACCTCGTGCACATCGCGCTGTCCGCGCGTGGTGAGCGCGAAGCAGCGCGAGGGGTCAGGACTTTCTTGCGCCACAAAGGCTGACCAATCGGCGTGGCGCCGCACCTCGGCGTACTCGTGGTAGTCCAATCCCGCGCGACGCATCAGGCGGTCCTCCATGGAAAACCCCAGCGGCTCGATCAGGTGCAGGGTGCAACCGGTGTTGGCGGCCAACCGGATGACGTTGCCGGTGTTCGGTGGAATTTCAGGATGGACCAGAACGATGTGAAACATGCGGGCTAGCTTACCTCAGGCGTTCGCGCCAGCACCACGCCCACCACGCGCCTGGCACCGGCTTGCAGCAGGGCCCGGGCCGCTTCCTGCAAGGAGGCGCCGGTGGTCATGATGTCATCGATCACCGCCACCTGACGTCCCTGGACAAATCGATGGTCCGCGGGCAGCACGTGACAGGCGTGTGAGAGGTTGGTGTGGCGACTGGCTGCATCCAAGGTCGATTGGGCCTGGGTATCGCGCAGGCGGTGCAAGAGGTGTGGGTGGTAGCGGCCGCGTGCGGGTCTGCTGGGGTTGTCCCCACGGCGATGCCGCTCGAGTTCGCGCGCCAACTCGTGGGCTTGGTTGAAGCCGCGTGCGAACAGTCGTTGGCTCGAGAGTGGCATGGGCACGACCAGGTCCACCTGCTCCAGCGCGGGGGCAATGCCCGGTGCGTGCCACATCAGGGTGCCGAGCGTGCGTGCCAGGCCAGGTTGTTGGCCATACTTGAAAGCTGCGATACAGCGATTCCAGGGGTAGTCGTAGTCCAGCGCGGCGTGACAGTTGGCCAGCAGGGGCGGCGTGACGCTGCAAGATCGGCACAGCCCGGGGCGGGGCAGTGGGGAGTTCTTGTCCACATCCAGTGACGACGCAAGGTTGCGCGTCACCGGCGGAGCAAGGTGCAGAGGGAGCGCACAGCGCGGGCAACGGAGCCTGGGTTGGGCAAACGCCGACACACACGACTCGCACAGAGCGGGACCGGGCCACGTCCCACACACCCAGCATCGACTGGGCCAGCGCCACGTGCCGCCTGTCAACATGACGCGACGCAGGGTGAGGGGTTGTCTGACCGCTTTCACCCGACCAATATACTGGTGCCGCCATGTCGTCCCCGTCCGATGTAACCACCTCACGCCCGCCGATCGATTGCGCTGCCGCCAGTCGCTGGCTGGAGGGTCGTGTCCCCGCAGCGGGGGGATCCCAGGCCTGGTTGCATGGCGAGGTGGCCCGGCGCATGGAATCGCGCTTGCAGTGGATGCGCCAGGCCCCGACCCTCTGGGTGGATTGGTCGCCGACACTGGGTGGATGGGAGGCCGCCGACCTGCTGTCCCAGCGCTACCCGCAGGCCCGGGTTTTGCGGGTCGAACCTGCACAGGCGCGCCAGACCAGGGCGCTGGCCAGACTGGCCCCGCCGCGTTGGCAGTTCTGGAAGGCGACACCGCAGGTGGTGGCCCAGGCGCCGGCTGGGCAGGCCCAGATGTTGTGGTCCAACATGCTGCTGCACGCATACCCGAACCCCGAATCCCTGTTGCGACAGTGGCATGCAGCGTTGGCGGTGGACGGCTATGTGATGTTTTCCTGTCTGGGGCCCGACTCCCTGCAAGAACTTCGTCACCTGTATGCTCAAAACGGCTGGCCACCTCCCTCGCACAGCTTCACCGACATGCATGATTGGGGTGATTTGCTGGTTCAGGCGGGTTTTGCTGAACCGGTCATGGACATGGAGCGCATCACCCTCACCTACCCGGATGCTTCCGCCGTGCTCGCCGATTTGCGCGACCTGGGGCGCAATTTGAGCCCTTCGCGTCATCCGGTTTGCCGCAGTCGAGCCTGGGGACAAGGTTTGCAACAGGCGATGGCAAGCCCGGATTCACCCCTGCTGTCGACACAGGCGGGTCGCCTGAAATTGACGTTTGAGGTGATTTACGGCCACGCATTCAAACCCACGCCGCGGGCCCGGGTCGCCTCCAAGACCGAAGTGCCCCTGCAGGATTTAAAGGCCATGCTGGGTCGTCGTCCCACGCGCGACTGACCGGACGTCACCAGTGGAAACTGCAAGCTTGCCGTCAGCAGGGTTAACCAGAAGGCTTGCTACAATGACCGGCGCTGTTTCACTCGGGAACGCCCGGGTTGGTTACCGCGTGTTCTGCCTGGCTTAGGGGTCAGGTCGGGATCACCCCACGAGGTCACTCAAGAGAAGATGATGAACAAGTTGAACAGAATGTTGGCGTCTAGCCTGCTCATGCTCGGAACCTGGCTATCCACGGCGGCCTGGGCCGTGAACGATTTACCCGGTGGTCCGGGCGTGCGACAACTCAATTTGCCCGTAGGCGCCACCAAGATCGCCGAAGAGCAGGCCTGGCTGCACTGGTTCATGCTGATCATCTGCACAGTGATTTTCATTGCCGTGTTCGGCGTGATGTTCTATTCCATCCTCAAGCACCGCAAATCGCTGGGCTACAAGCCTGCCACCTTCCACGAGTCGGTCAAGGTTGAAATCGCCTGGACGGTGGTGCCTTTCATCATCGTGATCCTGATGGCGCTGCCCGCCACCAAGGTGGTGGTGGCCCAGAAAGACACCTCCAACGCTGACCTCACCATCAAGGCCACAGGCTACCAGTGGAAGTGGGGCTATGACTACATCAAAGGCGAGGGCGAGGGCCTGGGCTTCATCTCCACCCTGGACAACGAGCAGCGTGAAATTTCCAACAGCGGTGCCAAGGGCGTCTCCATCGACAACTACCTGTTGAAAGTGGACAACCCGCTGGTGGTGCCGGTTAACAAGAAGGTCCGCATCATCACCACGGCCAACGACGTGATTCATGCGTTTGCCGTGCCCCAGTTGGGCGTCAAGCAGGATGCCATTCCTGGTTTCGTGCGTGACACCTGGTTCCGTGCCGAGCGCACCGGTGATTTCTACGGTCAATGTCAGGAACTGTGCGGCAAGGAGCACGCCTACATGCCTATCCACGTCAAGGTGCTGAGCGCTGAAGACTACTCGGCCTGGGTGGCTGGTGAGCAGAAAAAGCTGGCGGCCAAGCAGGATGACCCCTCCAAGGTCTGGACGCTGGACGACATCGTCAAGCGCGGCGAAAAGGTCTATGCCGCCAATTGCGTGGCCTGCCACCAGACCAGCGGCAAGGCTGCTGGCCCGATCAAAGCCCTGGACGGTGCCGCCGTGGTGCTCGACGCTGACAAGAACAAGCAGATCTACGTCCTGCTCAATGGACAGGGCAATGGGGCGATGCCCGCCTGGAAACAGCTGAGCGACACCGACCTGGCTGCCGTCATCAGCTACACCAAGAACAACTGGTCCAACAAGACGGGTCAGCTGGTCCAGCCGGCTGACGTCAAGGCCGCCCGTAAGTAACCGACCCCTTTCGAAGGAAACCACCATGAGCGCAGTTCTCGATCCCCACGGTCACGTCGCGGGCCACGGACACGATGATCACCACGGTGCACCCCACGGGTGGCGTCGCTGGGTCTTTGCTACCAACCACAAGGACATCGGTACCCTGTACCTGTTGTTTGCCTTTGCCATGTTGATGGTGGGCGGTGTGCTGGCTCTGCTGATTCGCGCCGAGTTGTTCCAGCCCGGTCTGCAGGTCGTGAACCCCGAGCTGTTCAACCAGCTCACCACCATGCACGGCCTGATCATGGTGTTCGGCGCCATCATGCCGGCCTTCGTGGGCTTCGCCAACTGGATGATCCCGCTGCAAATTGGGGCCTCCGACATGGCCTTTGCGCGCATGAACAACTTCAGCTTCTGGCTGATGATTCCCGCAGCCACCATGCTGGCCGGTTCATTCTTCATGCCCGGCGGTGCGCCGGCGGCCGGCTGGACGCTCTATGCGCCGCTCACCCTGCAGATGGGCCCCTCCATGGACGCTGGTATCTTTGCCCTGCACATCCTGGGTGCCTCGTCCATCATGGGGTCGATCAACATCATCGTGACCATCCTCAACATGCGCGCTCCCGGCATGACGTTGATGAAGATGCCCATGTTCGTGTGGACCTGGCTGATCACCGCCTACTTGCTGATCGCCGTGATGCCCGTGCTGGCCGGTGCCATCACCATGACGCTGACCGATCGTCACTTCGGCACGACATTCTTCAACCCCGCGGGTGGCGGTGACCCGGTCATGTACCAGCACATTTTCTGGTTCTTCGGTCACCCCGAGGTGTACATCATGATTCTGCCGGCCTTCGGCATCGTGAGTCATATCGTCCCGGCCTTTGCCCGCAAGAAACTGTTTGGCTACGCTTCCATGGTGTACGCCACCGCCTCCATCGCCATCCTGTCCTTCATCGTGTGGGCGCACCACATGTATGCCACCGGCATGCCGGTGACGGGCCAGTTGTTCTTCATGTACGCCACCATGCTCATCTCCGTGCCCACCGGCGTGAAGGTGTTCAACTGGATCGCCACCATGTGGCGCGGCTCCATGACCTTTGAAACCCCGATGCTGTTTGCCGTGGGTTTCATCTTCGTGTTCACCATGGGTGGCTTCACCGGCCTCATTTGTTCCATGGCTCCGATCGACACACAGATTCAGGACACCTATTACATCGTGGCCCACTTCCACTATGTGCTGGTGGCGGGTTCGCTGTTCGCCATGTTCGCCGGCTTTTACTACTGGGCGCCCAAGTGGACCGGTGTGATGGTCAACGAAACCCGTGGCAAGCTGCACTTCTGGTGGACGCTGATCTCCTTCAACGTCACCTTCTTCCCGATGCACTTCCTGGGCCTGGCCGGCATGCCCCGTCGCTACGCCGACTACCCGATGCAGTTCACCGACTTCAACCAGATTGCTTCCATCGGCGCCTTTGCTTTCGGCTTCGCCCAGGTGTACTTCTTCCTGTTCATCGTGCTGCCAGCCATGCAAGGCAAGGGCGAGAAGGCTCCTCAGCGTCCCTGGGAAGCCGCCGAAGGTCTCGAGTGGGAAGTGCCCTCACCGGCGCCGTTCCACACCTTTGAAAACCCGCCCAAGCTGAACGCCGACGCGACCCGTATCGTCGCCTGATCACGGATTGACTGGCATGACACCCGAGCAGAAAAAGAGCAACCTGCGGTTGGGCCTGATCCTGGCCTCGGTGGCGCTCGTGTTTTTCCTCGGGTTCCTGGCCAAGATCATGCTGTTGAACCGCTGAATTCCTTGCCATGGCGCTGAACCGCAACAACCTGTTGATGCTGCGCAAACTCACGGTCGTGGCCGCGGGTATGTTCGCCTTTGGCTACGCGCTGGTGCCCATGTACCGCGCCATTTGCGAGTTCACCGGCATCAACATCCTGGCCTTGGGTGAACGTTCTGTCACGGGCACGGGCAACGCCCGTATGGCGGCACCGGCCAACACCCAGGTTGACACCAGCCGCACCATCACCGTCGAGTTCGATGCCAACGCCCGCGGGCCCTGGCAATTCCGTCCGGCGCAGCGCTCGGTGGACGTCCACCCGGGCGAGATGGTCACCGTCATGTACGAGTTCGAGAACGTGCAAGACCGTGTCATGTCGGCCCAGGCTATCCCCAGTTATGCCCCGCGACAGGCGGCGGCGCATTTCAACAAGGTCGAGTGCTTCTGCTTCAACCAGTACACGCTCGCCCCCGGCGAAAAGAGGCAGTGGCCGGTGGTGTTCGTGGTGGACCCCAAGTTGTCCAAGGACGTCACCACCATCACCTTGTCGTACACGTTTTTTGAAGTGGGCAGCAAAACCCCTGCTGCCCCGACTGCACAGAGCGCGCCCGCTCGTTCACAGGTGGGCGCATGACCGATCAACAACCCGTGCGCAAGGGGTCGCTGTGGCGCACCATCGTTGCCGTGGGCTGGTCGTTTCTGGGTATTCGCAAAAGCAGCGAGTTCCAGGAAGACATTGCGAAGATCACCCCCTTGCATATTCTGGGCGTGGGCTTGGTGGCCGGTCTGTTGTTTGTCGCCGGGTTGATGCTGATCGTCAACCTGGTCGTCGCGAAATCATGAAGGAGTGGAAATGAGCAGCACCTCGCACGGCGGTACGCCGTACTACTATGTCCCGCACGAATCGCGGCACCCGGCCTTGGCGGCCCTGGGTCTGTTTTTCGTGATTTTGGGCGCTGGCCAATGGGTCAACGGAGCCGACTGGGGCAAATACTCCCTGTTCGGTGGCCTGGCTTTCTGGCTGTTTGTGCTGTACCAGTGGTTTGGTGATGCTATTGCTGAAAGCGAAGGCGGACAGTACGGTCACAAGATCGACCTGTCCTACCGCTGGAGCATGAGCTGGTTCATCTTTTCTGAAGTGATGTTCTTCGGCGCGTTCTTCTCCGCCCTGTGGTGGGCCCGCGCACACTCGGTGCCTGAACTGGGTAACCTCAACAACGCCCTGTTGTGGCCCGATTTCAAGGCCGTGTGGCCCAGCGTGGCCGCAGGTGCCACCGCTTCGCCGGGTGGCATCATCGAGCCCTTCCAGACCATGACGCCGTTCTGGCTGCCCACCATCAACACCGCGTTGCTGTTGACCTCGGGTGTCACCCTCACCGTCGCTCACCACGCCCTGCGTGACGGCAACCGTGGCAAGACCATCCAGTTCATGTGGTTGACCGTGCTATTGGGTGTTGTGTTCCTGTTTGTACAGGGCTACGAGTATGCGCATGCCTACTCTGACATGAACCTCAAGTTGTCGTCGGGTGTGTACGGATCCACGTTCTACATGTTGACAGGTTTCCACGGTTTTCACGTGTTCCTGGGCATGCTGATGTTGCTGGTCATCACGCTGCGTTTGCAAAAAGGTCACTTCACGGCTGACAAGCACTTTGGTTTCGAAGGCGCAGCCTGGTACTGGCATTTTGTGGACGTGGTGTGGTTGGGTCTGTACATCCTGGTGTACTGGATGTAAGCCTCGCGGCTGACCCCCCCGCAAACAGGCCGCTGATGCGGCCTGTGTTGTTTAGGTGAGCCAGCGCAGTTGTAGGCCACATGGCTCGCAACGACGCGTCACTGACCTGCAGGAATCCCGGTGGGTTGGATGTAGCCCAGTTTCCAGGCCAGCAAAATGCACACGAACAGCAGAATGGAAAATCCCACCCGAACGCCCAGTGCGCGGGCCATGCGGTTGGTTTTGGCAGCGCCATTGCGTCCATCACGCATCATGAAGATGAGCGCCGACGCCAGACTACCCACGATGGCCACAAAGGCCAGAGCAACAAGCCATTTCATGAACAGGATTATCGCGTGACCGCCCCCTCTGATGCTCCCTCCCCCACTGGCGCGTCTGCCAGACGCGGTCTGCGCTGGTGGGTGGTGACCGTGAGCGCGTTGGTGGCCATGGGCGTGACAGCATCTCTGGGGCGCTGGCAGTTGTCACGCGCCGACGAAAAGCTGGCCCAGCAAGCGGTGCTCGATGCTCGGGCTGATCAACCCGAGCTCGGCCACGACGATCTGCAGAGACTCCAGTACCCGTTGTCCGCCGACTTGATGCACCGCCGCGTGTCCCTGCAAGGCTTCTGGCGTCCCCAATACACCGTCTGGCTGGAGAACCGCAGCCACCGTGGGCAGGCCGGTTACTGGGTGCTCACCCCGTTGCAACTCGACGCCGACACGGCGGTGCTGGTGCAACGCGGTTGGGCCCCACGCATCTCGCAGGACCGCAGCGTGTTGCCGCCTGTGCAGACCAACCTGGAAGTGGTGGACGTGGACGGTGTCTTGGCTGCCGAGCCGGGTCGCTTGTTGTCACTGGGCAACGAGTCAGGGGAGGTTGCCACAACCCTGGAGTCGGCATCGGGGTCATCCAGGATTCGGCACAATCTTACGCTGGAGCAATTCAGGCAGGACAGCGGCATCCCCGTCCTGGCCTTCATGATCCAGACCGATGACGATGATGAAGGCTTGCGTCGGGACTGGCCCGCCGTTGGGTCAACCGCCGACAAAAACTTGGGCTATGCCTTTCAATGGTTTGCCCTGTGTGCGCTTCTTTTTGTGCTGACCTTGTGGTTCCAATTCATACAGCCTGCTCGACATGCCTCACGATCGTCCTGACTCTTCCGCCGACCATCCCCTGGGACTGACGGTCTATGACCTGCCTGATCCTCAGGCCGTGGCGCAGGCCGATGAGCGGCGCGCGGCTCAAGGTCGCTGGCGCATGTTGCTGGTGTTGCTCGTGTGTGCCGCGCCCGTGATTGCGTCCTACTTCACCTATTACGTCATACGCCCCGAGGCGCGTCGCAACCACGGCGAACTGATTCAGCCCACCCGAGCCTTGCCGGAGATGCCCACGCGCACTTTGCAAGGCGCAGAGGGGCAACTCTCGGCCCTGAAGGGCCAGTGGTTGCTGGTCAGTGTGTCTTCGGGCGCGTGTGATGAGCGGTGTCAGCGGCACCTGTACCTGCAGCGGCAAATCCTCACGGGCCTGGGCAGGGAGCGAGACCGCACCGACTGGGTGTGGCTGATCGATGATGACCTACCGGTGCCCGCTGCCATCGAGCCCGGTCTGGCCGAGGCCGTGGTGTTGCGCGTGCCGCGCGAGTTACTTTCGCAATGGCTGTCACCTCTGCCCGGCAAAAGCCTGAGCGACCACTGGTTTTTGGTGGATCCGCAAGGGGAGTGGATGATGCGTTTTGGCCCGGACATCGATGCCAAGCAAGCCACCCTGGTCAAAAAAGACCTGGAGCGATTGTTGCGCGCTGCCGCGGGCTGGGACAAGGCGGGACGCTGACCCATGGACACCACCCGCCTGATTGATTGGAGTCCCGTGTTGCACATCATGCTCAGCGGCATGCTGCTGGCTTTGGGACCGCTGAGTTGGGTGTGGCTGCGTTACCGCAAGGTGTCGATACCCCAACGATTGCAGCGACTGACGGTACTCACCTTGTTTCTGACCTTTGACCTGGTCCTGTTTGGCGCCTTCACCCGCTTGACCGATTCGGGCTTGGGGTGTCCGGACTGGCCAGGTTGCTATGGTCACGCCAGTCCGGTGGGGGCGCAGGCGATGATCAGCGAGGCACAGGCACAGATGCCCTCGGGGCCGGTGACACACGAGAAAGCATGGATTGAGATGATCCACCGCTATCTGGCTGCAGCGGTGGGGGTGCTGATCCTCACCCAAGCGCTGTTTGTGACCTGGTTGGCGTGGCGTGCCCGCCGTGAGCAGACACAGCCCTCGTCGACCGCGTTGCAATCGTCGCCATCGTTGCATGCCTCGTTGGCGCCCGGCGAGTCCCTCAACCTCTGGTGGCCCTGGGCCACTCTTTTCTGGGTGTGCCTGCAAGGGGCGTTTGGCGCCTGGACGGTCACGCTCAAATTGTTTCCGGCAATCGTGACCTTGCATTTGTTCGGCGGGCTGGTGTTGCTGGTGCTCCTGGCGCGTCAGGTGGCGCTGCACCGTCTGTCCAGCGGTGTCACGCAGCGACAGCCCATGCCCGTCGCGCTACGGCAATTCAGTGTGGCCGCCGTGCTGGTGCTGCTGCTGCAAATCCTGCTGGGGGGCTGGGTCAGCACCAACTATGCGGTGCTGGCGTGCAACACGTTCCCGCAGTGCCAGGGCAGTTGGTGGCCTGCGATGGATTTTTCACAGGGATTCAGCCTGTGGCGTCATCTGGGCGTGACCTCCGATGGACGCCCCTTGGATTTTGAAGCGCTGACCGCCATCCACTATGCCCATCGGCTGATGGCGTATGCGGTGCTGATAGTCCTGGGGGCGCTCGCCTGGTCCTGGAAACGGCACGGCTTCAAGGCCGCGGGTCGGTGGCTCAATATCCTGTTGCTGTGGCAATTCCTCACCGGTTTGTCCAACGTGGTGCTCGACTGGCCTTTGTTATCGGCCGTTGCACACACCGGCGGCTCGGCGGCATTGCTGCTGTGTCTGAGTTGGACGCTGTTCACCTCGCGAGCCGCCACGGCTGTCACAATCTCACCGACCTTCACTCGGCCCTTCGCATGACGACATCCGCGCTTCCTCTCCCGTCTCGGTGGCGGCAGTTCAACGCCCTGACCAAGCCCCGGGTGATACAGCTGATTGTGTTTTGTGCCCTGATTGGCATGGTGCTGGCTGTGCCCGGTGTGCCCAGTTGGAACGATGTGGGGCTGGCCGCGTTGGCATGCCTGGGTATCTGGCTGGTGGCCGGAGCGGCGGCGGCGTTCAACTGCATTGTGGAAAAACAGATCGATGCGCGCATGAAGCGCACCGCCTGGCGACCGACGGCCAAGGGCGAGTTGAGTGACCGTGACACCTTGCTGTTCTCGTTTGTGCTGTGTCTGGCCGGATCGGTCATTCTGTACGCCTGGGTCAACCCACTCACCATGTGGCTGACCTTTGCCACTTTTGTGGGCTACGCGGTGATCTATACCGTCATCCTCAAGCCCCTCACCCCGCAAAACATCGTGATTGGTGGCGCATCCGGCGCGATGCCGCCGGTGCTGGGCTGGGCCGCCATGACGGGCGATGTGGGCCCTGAGGCACTGATCCTCTTTCTCATCATTTTTCTCTGGACGCCGCCGCACTTCTGGGCGCTGGCGCTGTACCGCGTCGAGGACTACCGCAAGTCTGGCCTGCCCATGCTGCCGGTGACCCACGGCAACGAATTCACGCGCTTGCAGATTCTGCTCTACACCTGGGTGTTGCTGGCAGCTTGCCTCATGCCCTTCATCTACCGCATGAGCGGATGGTTTTACCTGGTGAGTGCGGTGATTCTGAGCTTGATGTTTTGCCTCTACGCCTGGAACTTGTGGCGCGAGTATTCGGATGCGCTGGCGCGCAAGACGTTTCGCTTCTCGCTGATCCACTTGAGCCTGCTGTTTGCGGCCCTCCTCATCGACCATTACCTGTGAACCTGATGCGCCAATCCCTGCACCTATTTCAGCGTCGCGCTTTGTTGAGGGCGTTGGCCATCGCGCCGCTGGTGGGGGTGAGTGCCTGTGACCCGAGCAAGCCGCAGTTTGTGTCGATCGACATCACGGGTGCCGATTACGCGCGGTCGTTCCGACTGCCTGACCAGCATGGGCAGGTGCGAACGCTCGATGATTTCAAAGGCCAGGTGGTGGCGGTCTTCTTCGGCTACACACAGTGCCCCGATGTCTGTCCCACCACGCTCACTGAGTGGGTGGAGATCAAGCGCCAACTGGGCGCCGACGGCGATCGCCTGCAAGGCCTCTTCATCACCGTGGACCCCGCGCGTGACACCCCCGAGGTGCTCAAGGCCTACATGGGCAACTTTGACCCCTCTTTTCTGGCCCTCATTCCCGAGAACGCCGAGGCCCTGGCGCAAGTGGCCAAGGAGTTCAAGATCATCTACAAGAAGGTGGACGGCAAGACTCCGGGCAGCTACACCATGGACCATTCGGCCGGGAGTTATCTGTATGACCCACAGGGTCGCCTGCGCCTGTACAGCCGCTATGGCAACAAAGTTGATGGCTTGGTGGCCGACATTCGCCTGTTGTTGAAATAACCCACCACCCAGGCGGTGCAGCCTCCACCCAGGTCAATTAGGTCGACCCACAGGGGGCTTGGCTTTATGCGTAGTCGGCCAGTGCCGTGCGCATTTTTTTCATGGCCGCCACTTCGATCTGGCGAATACGCTCGGCGCTCACCCCATATTCAGCAGCCAGTTCGTGCAGCGTCATGCCGCCCGAGCCGTCGTCGTTGACCTTGAGCCAACGCTCTTCCACGATACGACGGCTGCGTGCATCCAGTGCGTCCAGCGCAGCCGCGATGCCGTCGGTGGCCAGCACGTCGCGCTGATAGGCTTCGAGACGGGCGGTGGGCTCGTGGTTGGCATCGGCCAGGTAAGCGATGGGGCCAAAGGCTTCCTCGCCATCGTCACGCGGGGCCGGATCGAGCAGCACATCACCACCGGACATGCGCGTTTCCATCTCGGTCACGTCCTCGCGCTTGACGTTGAGTTCGCGTGCGACCACGTCAATCTGCTCTTGTGACAAGGTATCACGGTGGGTGATGCCTTGCTCGGCAGCGTCGGCCTTGAGGCTTTGCTTCATCGAGCGCAGGTTGAAGAACAACTTGCGCTGGGCCTTGGTGGTGGCTACTTTGACCATGCGCCAGTTGCGCACAATGTATTCGTGTATTTCGGCCTTGATCCAATGCAGCGCATAGCTGACCAGTCGAACGCCCTGGTCGGGATCGAAGCGTTTGACGGCCTTCATGAGACCCACATTGCCCTCTTGGATCAAGTCGGCATGAGGCAAGCCGTAGCCCAGGTACTGGCGTGAGACAGACACCACCAGGCGCAGGTGCGACATGATGAGTTTTCCGGCGGCTTCGAGGTTGCCCTGTTCTTTGAGTTCGCGGGCAAAGCGCTGCTCTTCTTCCAGTGTGAGCAGGGGCATGCGGTTCACCGCCGAGATGTAGGCATCCAGGTGGCCTAGCGGCGGTACCAAGGCCCACGGATTGCGGGCCACCAAGGCTTGAGGAGTGGTCGTCAGAGCAGTCATGCGTGTAGTCCTTTCGGATACGTGTGACGTAATATTAGCACTCCTGGCGACCGAGTGCTAATCCCTGTTGGATTTAAGGGTAATCCCTTGGTTTTGGTCGGGAATTACCCCGCCGTTGGTTCCCCGGCGGTAATCGATGCAAGAGTGGCTGCCGGGCTTTGGCAGGCCTCGGATGTATGCTTACTGTCGGGCTCGTGCCAGGTCCACCAGCGCCTGAACCGAACTGGCCTGTCCCAGTCCCCAGCAAGCCTGGATCAGGGCCTCCACCTGAGAGGCACCCAGCACCGGGTCGGCCTGGTCGTGGAACTTGCGCGCCAGCATGGCGTCGGTCATCGGACGCTCCAGTGAGCCAATCGCGTGGTCCACCCGCAGTGCGATGCTGGTGCCGTTGGTCAGCACCGCCGTGACTTCCACCGCGGCTTCGTCAATCCGGTCGTCAACGGTAGCAACGATCTTGCGCCGCAGCGCCACCATGTCGGGGCGGTTGACGATCTCGTCGGCGTATTCCGGCTCGCCGGCACGACCGAAGATCAGGCCGGCGGCGCAGCCGTGGTAGACGCTGAACTTGGCTTGCAGGCCGTCCACCGGTTCTTTCTTGCCGGTGAGCTCCAGCACCAGCGAGTGAACGCGCAGCTCCAGCCGCTCGATGTCCTCGGCCTTCACGCCACGCTCGCGCAACTGGGCGCAGGCGTCGATGCTGGGGTGGATCACGATGCCGCAGGCAAAGGGTTTGTAGGTGTTGAAGCTGATCTCAAAACGCTGACCCAGCTCACCATGGATCTCATTCCAGTCGCACTTGGGGGAAACCACCTGGGCAAAGCCGCGCGGCGCCTCGATGGCGCGCGAGCTGGCTGTGAATCCGTGTTGGGCCATGAGGGCGGCCATCAGGCCGGCACGGGCCGCACCACCTGGGTGGAAGGGCTTGGTCATGGTGCCGAATTGCTCACGCAGGCCCACCGGCTGCGAGGCAGCAATGCCCAGGGCCATGGCGGTCTTCTCGGTGTCCAGCCCCAGCAAACGCGCGCACGCAGCGGCCGAGCCCAGCATGCCGGTGGTGCCCGTGATATGCCAGCCGCGGTCATAGTGGTCGGGGTAGATGCAGTTGCCTACACGGCAAGCCACATCAATGCCCAGCACCAGGGCGTCAATCACCTGGCGGCCAGACGCCCCGGTTTTTTCGGCCAGGGCCAACACAGCAGAAGCGACCGGGCCAGCCGGGTGGATGATGGTCTTGAGGTGGGTGTCGTCAAAGTCAAAGGTGTGCGAACTGATGCCGTTGATCAGTGCCGCACTGGCGATATCGACGCGCTCGCGGCGACCGGCCAGTGTGGCTTGAGGGGCCGGCTCCAGCACTTGCACTGCGGCCAAGGCCGCTTCAGCCGCCTCGTGGTGCGCTGCGCCCACGGCACAGCCCAGCCAGTTCAGGAAGGTGCGGTGCGCCTCATGGTCCACCGCGTCGCTCCAACCCCGCGAGGGGTGGGTGGCCACGAAGCGGGCCAGGGTCTGGGTGATGGGCGGGGCGTTGTGGTCGGCATTGACCTGGGTATTGCGGGCCATGGAGATTCCTGAGTGGATGAGTCAAAGGACGAGATAGGGCGAGATGGCGTGGTGCGACGCAGCCTGTCGCGGGTCATGCTGACTCAGCGCGAGTTGTCGCCGCAGCGGGGGCCTTCAGTTGTCGAGTTGGATATGACCCGCCATGGCCTGCAACACCGTGCGTCGAGATGGGCTCATGGTTCACCTTCCCAAGTCTAAACAGGCGGCGATTATGCGCCGAGCAAGGCGTGAGCAAACTCGCGCGCATGAAAGCGTTGTAAATCTTCCAGTTGTTCGCCCACCCCGATGAAGTAGACCGGCACGGGGCCGCGAACTCCCTCGCGCTGGCGCTCCTGGCCCCAGCGGGCAATGGCGGCGAGCACCCCGCCCTTGGCCGTGCCATCCAGCTTGGTGATGATGAGGCCAGTGAGTCCCAGGGCTTCGTCAAACGCCTTGACCTGCGCCAGCGCGTTTTGACCAGTGTTCCCGTCAATCACCAGCAGCACTTCGTGGGGAGCCGTGGGATCCGCCTTTTGCACCACGCGCCGTACTTTTTTGAGTTCCTCCATCAAATGGAGTTGGGTGGGCAAACGTCCAGCCGTGTCCACCAGCACCACGTCGCGTCCCCGCGCCTTGCCGGCTGTCACGGCATCAAAACTCACGGCGGCCGGATCGCCCCCTTCCTGGCTGATGATGTCCACCTGGTTGCGGTCAGCCCACACCAGCAATTGCTCGCGCGCAGCGGCCCGGAACGTGTCGCCTGCGGCCAACAACACGCTGGCGCCGTGGTCGCTCAAGTGGCGGGTGAGTTTGCCAATGGAGGTGGTTTTGCCTGCGCCATTGACCCCCGCCACCATGATGACGGTGGGCGTGTGCTCACCCACGCGCAAGGGTTGCTCCAGCGGTTGCAGCAAATCGGTCAGCGCATCCACCAGCAGACCACGAACCCGTGCCGGATCGTCGGCTTTGGTGTCCTTGACGCGGCGTTTGAGATCGTTCAGCAGAAATTCGGTGGCGGGCACGCCGGCATCGGCCATCAGCAGGGCTGATTCCAGCGCTTCGTACAGATCGTCATCGATCTGCTTGCCAGTGAACACCTCGGCCATGCTCTGGCCCGTGCGGCGCAAGCCCTGGCGCAGGCGAGACAGCCAGCCCGCGCGTGCGGTGGGTTCGGCGGCAGACAAAGGCGCCGTTGCGGCGGGTGACAATGCAGAGGACTCGCCAGTGGCGGCAGGGGCAGTGGCGGCGGACGTGGCCTTCGGTCCAGGTGTCGTGCTGTGAGCGTTCGTGCTTGCAGCCACGTCGGTGGCCGGGGTTTTTTTCCGGAAAAAGCTGAACATGCGCGGGAGGTTCCTAGAATCGCGGAACCTTGCAGCACCTGGTCTGCAAGTCCAACTCAAGTTAGAACCGCGATCCTTCATTGTATGAAACGTCTCTTACTGGCGGGCCTAACGGCCTGCGCGATGGGGTGGGGGCTGATGTCCACAGCCGCTGCCGCCGGCTCGGCCTCCACCGACTCGGGCATCCATGTGTCCACACTGGCCAACGGACTGACCCTGGTGGTCAAGCCCGATCGGCGCGCCCCCACAGCCGTGCACATGCTCTGGGTGCGGGTCGGCTCCATGGACGAGGTGGATGGTCATTCCGGCGTGGCCCATGTGCTGGAGCACATGCTGTTCAAGGGCACGCCCAGTGTCCCCGCGGGTGAGTTTTCGCGCCGTGTGGCAGCCATGGGGGGGCGCGAGAACGCCTTCACCAGCCGCGACTACACCGGCTACTTCCAGATGATTCCCGCCAACCGCCTGGCCGATGTGATGCGTCTGGAGGCGGATCGGTTTGTCAATAACCGCTGGCCCGATGATGAGTTTCGTAAAGAGATTGAGGTGGTGAAGGAAGAGCGGCGCATGCGAACAGAAGACACGCCGCGTGCCTTGCTGATGGAGCAACTCAGTGCGGTGCAGTTCACTGCCTCGCCTTATCGGCGCCCCATTGTGGGTTGGATGAGCGACCTGGATGCCATGACGCCCGATGATGCCCGCGAGTTTTACCGCCGCTGGTACACCCCCAAGAATGCGGTGGTGGTGGTGGTGGGCGATGTCGAACCTCAAGCGGTGCGGCGTCTGGCTGAGAAGGCCTATGGATCCATTCCGGCCCGTGCTGTACCCACGCGCAAACCCAACGCAGAACCGCCCCAATTGGGCCTTCGTCGCCTCGAGGTGAAAGCCCCGGCCGAACAGGCCTACCTGATGATGAGCTGGAAAGTGCCCGGCTTTCAGGGCTTCAATGACAGTGCCGAGAGCCGTGATGCGTTGGCCTTGACGGTGTTGTCTGCGGTACTCGATGGGTATGGTGGTGCGCGCCTGGACCGCCACCTCACCCAGGGCGCCGATCGTCTGGCCGATGGGGCCGGTGCTTATCACGACTTCAGTGGTCGCGGACCCTCGGTGTTTGTGCTCGATGGCGTGCCCGCGGCGGGCAAAACCCCACAAGCGCTGGAAGCCGCCTTGCGCGCGCAGGTCGATCGCATTGCACGCGAGGGCGTGAGCGAGGATGAGTTGCGCCGCGTCAAGGCCCAGTGGGTGGCCCAGGCGGTGTACAAGCGGGATTCATTGTTCAACCAGGCGCGTGAAATCGGCACTTACTGGATTGAAGGCTTGCCCCTGGACACGAGCGACCGGTTGATCGAGCGTTTGCGGGCTGTCACCGCCGATCAGGTTCAATCGGTGGCGCAGCGTTATTTTGGTCAGGACACGCTGACGGTGGGCACGCTGTTGCCTCAACCGCGCGACCCGGCAGCGGTACGCAAGCCTGCCATGCCCATTCGGCACTGACGGGAAGGATTGACCATGCACACCCTTTGTACACGTCTGCTCGCGGGATGCTGGCTCGCGCTGGCCAGTACGTCGGCGCTCGCAGGCTTGCCGATTCAGCGCTGGACCGCCACCCACCAGGCCGAGATCTTGCTGATTGAAAGCCCGGCCTTGCCGATGGTGGATATCCAGATCGACTTTGACGCTGGCTCACGCCGTGACCCGGCAGCCCAGGTCGGGTTGGCCAGTGCTGTGGCCGCGATGATGTCCAAAGGCGTTCGGGCACGAGAGGGTGCACCGGCCATGGATGAAAATGCCCTGGGCGAAGCCTGGGCCGATTTGGGAGCCATGCTGGGTGCATCGGCCGGAGGCGATCGCTTCAGCGTCACCCTTCGTACCCTCACCATGCCCGATGTCTTGCAAGGCGCCTTGAAACTCGCTGCTCGCCAACTGGCCGAGCCAGCCTTTTCACCTGAGGTGTGGGTGGCCGAGCGGGCCCGTTTCATCGCCTCGATCAAGGAGGCCAACACCCGGCCAGGCACGGTGGCGCAACGAACCTATGGGCGGGCGGTCTATGGGCCGCACCCCTATGGTCAGGAAGCCCATGAAGCGAGCCTGCAAGCTATTGAGGTGGCCGACCTGCGCCAGTTCCATGAGCGTCATCTGCAGGTTTGCCGGGCGCGGGTGAGTATCGTCGGTGCCCTCAATCGTGCTCAGGCTCAGGCTGCTGTGGAGCAGTTGTTGTCCCTGCTGCCCTCAGGCGGTGCCTGCGAAGCGTTGCCAGCAGTGCCGGAGGTGCAGGCCTTGACGGCTCCTGCCCAGCAGCGGGTACCCATGGCCTCCGCTCAAGCGCATGTGCTGATCGGCCAACCGGGTATTCGTCGCGTGGACCCGGCATTTTTCCCGATTACCGTGGGCAACTACATCCTGGGCGGTGGCGGATTTGTGTCGCGCCTGACCGAGCAAGTGCGTGAAAAGCGTGGCCTGAGCTACAGCGTGTACAGCTACTTCTCACCAGGCTTGCATGCGGGGGCCTTCACCGTCGGACTGCAGACGCGCCCGGATCAGGCCGCACAAGCCGTGGACGTCGCCACCGAGCTGCTCAAACGCTTTGTGCAAGAGGGCCCCACCGAGCGTGAACTGCAAGCTGCCAAAGACAACCTGATCGGGGGCTTTGCCCTGCGACTCGACAGCAACCGCAAGCTGTTGGAGCAACTCGCCAACATTGGCTGGAACCGCTTGCCTTTGAATTACCTCGACACCTGGACCGATGAGATCCGCCGCGTCACCGTGGCCGATATCCGTGCTGCCTTTCAGCGCGTGCTGCAACCCGAGCGCATGGTGACCGTGATCGTGGGGGGACCGCCCTGATGGGGGGCGAGATTCGCATCGTCGGTGGACAGTGGAAACGGACCCGGCTGGCCGTGCCCGATAAACCAGGCTTGCGGCCCACGCCGGATCGGGTGCGTGAGACCTTGTTCAACTGGCTTGGGCAGTCGCTGGAAGCTTGGTCCTGTGTCGACGTCTTTGCGGGCACGGGAGCCTTGGGTCTGGAAGCCGCGTCACGCGGTGCCGCCCCAGTGCAACTGCTGGAGCAGGACGCCGACCTGGTCAAATCCTTGCAGGCCACGGTGCAACGGCTGAAGGCATCAGACCAGGTCAGCGTCAGGCGAACGGATGGCGTGGCGACGCTTCGAGGCATGCCCGCGGCCAGCGTGGACCTGGTGCTGCTCGATCCCCCGTTTGAGTCGAAGCTGTTCGAGAGCGCCTTGAAAGCGGCGCGCCCTTGCTTGCGCCCAACCGGCTGGTTGTACCTGGAGGCCCCAGAGTCCTGGGACGAAGCCAGGCTGGCGCCTTTGGGCTACGGGCTGTACCGCCATCTGAAAGCCGGGGCTGTACACGCCCACCTGTTGCAGCCCTGGCCTGGCTAGCAGGATGGGCAGCATCCCGCAGACCGCAGGGATGGTCCTGGCGTTGACTGAGCCGGTTCGTTTGTCGCACGGGACTGGCCATGGCCCGGGAAAGGGCGCTGCATAATGAGCGTCATCATCCCTGTGCACAAGGAATCTTGCATGACGTCTCCGGTGATTGCCGTTTATCCCGGCACCTTTGACCCCCTCACCCTGGGCCACGAGGACATCGTGCGCCGAGCTGCGCGCATGTTTGACCGGGTGGTGATTGCCGTGGCCATGGCGCATCACAAGAAAACCCTGTTTACCTTGCCTGAGCGACTCGCACTGACCCGCGAGGCCATGGCCGATTGCTCCAATGTAGAAGTCGACGCCTACGACGGGCTGGTGGTGGACTACCTGGCACAACGTGGTGCCACGGTGATGGTGCGGGGCGTGCGCTCGGTGACCGATTTTGATTACGAATTTCAACTCGCGGGCATGAACAGGCGCTTGTCCCCCGAGGTGGAAACGGTGTTGCTGTACACGCAGGATGTGCACCAGTGCGTTTCCAGCACCCTGGTGCGAGAGATCAACATGCTCGGGGGCGACGTGGAGCAATTTGTGTCACCCACGGTGTATCGACGCTTACGGGATAAACGCGCGGGTGCGCAACCCGCATGAAAGCTGTTCGGCTGCTCCTGATTCGACATGGTGAAACCGACTGGAACCGCGCCTTGCGGTTTCAGGGGCAGATCGATGTACCGCTCAATGCCATGGGCCGGGAGCAGGCCAGACGGGTGGGCCAGCGACTGGCCGCGTTGCATCGTCGGGGTGACCTGGCCGTGCCCGAGTTGCACAGCAGTGACTTGCAACGCGCCGTGCAAACTGCCACGCCCATCACCTGGGCCTCGCATCACACCCCAGACGGTGGCGAGGCGCACACCCAGTCCGTCCCCGTCAACACCGTGTGCGGTTTGCGGGAGCAGCACTTTGGGGTCTTTGAAGGTCACACAGCCCATGACAACCAGACCCGGCATCCCGATCTGTGGGACCGTTGGCGGCGGTTTGATGCGAACTTCGCCTTGCCCGGTGGCGGTGAAAGCACGCAGGCCTTTCATGACCGTGTGATCACAGCGCTGCTGGATCTGTGCCGTCAGACCGAGGCTGCTGACTTGACTGTGGTCACCCATGGCGGTGTGTTGGACATGGTATGGCGACACGCCCAGGGCGAAACGTTGCAGGGCCCCCGCCGCTGCGATATTCCTAATGCTGGGTTGAACCGCCTGCGGTTTGAAGCCGGTCGTTTCCACATCGATGCCTGGGGTGATGTGGACCACCTCGCGGGCATGCCGCCCCAACCGGTCTACCGCACCACGGATGCAGCCTTGCCGCCTCTGGCAACGCCTTGATTTACCGTCCGCAGGCAGTGGAATGCAATTGACCCTCGTTGGGCAAAACCGCCTGCCCATCAAGGGCACGTCCAACGTCGGATAATCGCACCATGGCTTTGATGATCACCGACCAATGCATCAACTGCGATGTGTGCGAACCCGAGTGCCCCAACCAGGCGATTTCACTCGGGGTGGAGATCTATGAAATCGACCCCGGCCGTTGCACCGAATGCGTGGGCCACTTCGATGAACCCCAGTGTGTGCAAGTGTGCCCGGTGGCCTGCATTCCGGTGAACCCCGAACATGTCGAATCGCGCGAGTCTCTGTGGGACAAATACCGTCGACTCCAGGCTTCGGCAGATCCCGCCTCGTCAGCCGAGTGATCCCGAAGCGGCCCTGCGAACCCGGGCCCAGGGTCAGAGATAAATTTTTTGCAACAACCGCAACAGCGTGTCGCGCTCGGACGCGGTCAGCCGCTGGGTTTTTTCCAACTCGGATTCGGTCACCGTTTTTTCTGCCTTCGTCATCAAGGCCGCGCCCTCTGGCGTCGGGTGCAAGCCCATCGCCCGTCCATCATGCGGATGGGGCATCCGCACGATCAGCCCCCGTTTGACCAGCGATTGCACCAGACCCACCAGGTTGGGCGGCAGGATGTTGAGGGCGGCACACAGTTGACGCGAGGTGATGCCTGGGTTGTGCAACACCAGCGATAGCACCGAGAACTCCACCGGCTTCAAGTCATACATCGCCATGCGCTCCATGAAGCCCCCGATGATGCTCAGGGCCGCGCGACGCGCGTTGTAGCCGATCAGTGACTCAAGAAACCGGGCGTTGAGGGTCTCCAGGGTGGCGGATTCAGACAGGCTGTCGGCTTCAGTCGAGGGCGATGTGCGGTCTGATGCATCCGTCTGCTGTGGGCGAGTGCGCGAGCGGTTGGCGCTGGCTGCGGCAGCGCTCTTGCGTGAGGTCTTGCGTCCTGTCGTGGCGGCAGTGGGGGAATGCTTGAGGGGCATAGGATCGCTTGACTTCAAACCACAGGGGGTGTCATTCACACGCATGCGGCGACGTTGGACTTTACCAGCGAGTCGATGATGCCCAGTCTCATCGCGCCTTCTGGCAATACCCAGGTGCGCAGCGCCTGCAGGGGAGCTTCCCATCGGGTCGACCGATCGGGGGTGTCAGCCGGCAGTTGTGCATCAATGCGCTGCCAGGCCCAGTCCAGCAACACCAGTGCCAACGCGCGCAAGTAATCGTCGGCCACCTGGTAGGGCAAGGAGACACTGCCACGTGCAGCCTGCACCAGGGACGTGGTGCAGCTGCGCAGGAGCTCCAGCCGTGCCAGACCCGTGTCGTCCAGTTCTGCGGCGATGTCATCCAGCAGGGCGTTCAAGGCGGCCCCACCATCCGGCACAATTTTTCGCACCAGCAGGTCAATCGCCTGAATTTCGTTGGTGCCTTCGTAAATCATGGCCACGCGGGCATCCCGCAGGATCTGCTCGATCCCCCATTCGCGCACATAGCCGTGCCCCCCCAACACTTGCAAGCATTCGCTGCCGCCATGGAAGGCCTGATGGGTCCAGGCAGCTTTCAGCACCGGCGTGACCAGCGAGCACCAGCGCTGGGCCGCGGCCGCTTCCTCGGAGTTGCCGTGGCGAATGCGGTCCAGCTCCAGGCCGGTGCGGTAGGCCAGAATGCGCCCGCCATCCACCCAGGCCCGCTGGGTGTCAAGCATGCGGCGAACGGCAGGGTGTTCGATGATGAAGTCGGCATCGGCCGCGCTGGCCTTGCGCTCGGGCGCGCGCATCTGGCGTCGCTCGCGAGCATAGGCATCTGCCTTTTGCCAGGCGGAATCGAGCAAACCGATGCCTTGCATGGCCACATGCAGACGCGCCGCGTTCATCATCACGAACATGGCGTTCAAGCCTTTGCCGGGTTGTCCCACGATCCAGCTCGCCGCCTCATCAAAGCGCATCACGCAAGTGGCGCTGCCGTGTAGCCCCATCTTCTCCTCGATGCGTTCGCAGTGAACCGCGCTGCGGGTGCCGTCCGCATAGAACTTGGGTACCACAAACAAGGACAAACCTTTGGG
>Ga0255087_1000166_pt1 | contig 30177 bp, 23 predicted proteins | sample Colum_Miss_RepA__FD_188561 | JGI IMG/M metagenome (GOLD analysis project Ga0255087, IMG submission 188561) | Freshwater microbial communities from Columbia River, Oregon, United States - Colum_Miss_RepA_8d | ecosystem: Environmental > Aquatic > Freshwater > River | place: USA: Oregon | collected...
CAGGAGACCGTTCCACACTTTGGTGGCGCATTCAATTCGCTCTTCCAAGTTTTCAATATTAAGTTTTCGGGCAGTTATGCCCTTGTTCGATTTCTTTAAACCAAACATCCTCTTGATCGATTCCAACTTCCAATTGAACATGTGAGGCTCCTGCCTTTAAAATAACTTTAGACAATCCATCCGGTTTATTTATCGGCAGAATAGCCCTCACAACTTTTACAAGTTGTATTTTCATGCAGATCGTTTTAATCTTTACGAGTTGAATAATCGGCAGAGTCTACCAACTGAACCAAAACGACTCTTTTTAACCAGAGCCCCTGTTGTGAATCATGCGTTTTGGGTATTACCGTGGATTATCGATAATGAAAGTGCAAGGAATCGCTTTTTTTTGCTCGTTCACCCACCAGAGACCAAATTCGGGAATCGTTTTGACATTCCCGACAATTAAATGCAAAAGGTTGGTACCATCGATCATATCTAAATCTTTTTTACTCATCTTGGGAAACGAAACCGGATGGGAATGATAAACCACCAGCATCTCTTCCCCTATTTGCCTTAACTCCTTTACCACTTTTAACATACTTTCAGCAGAGGAAAGAAATTCAATCTCGCTTTTGAGTGAATTTTCGAGCTTATAGACCTTGGAAACAACTCCGATTTTTTCGGTTTCTCTGGTCTCAAATCGCCCACCCAGCACCCCACAACACTCATAAGGGAACTCTTCGATGGCATGATTTAGCATTTCATTTAGAAAACCTTCTGTAACCAAAAGCTGAAAAGGGATTGACATACTTCCTACGGTCTCGAGAATAAAGGAATAGCTTTCACAAGCGCAAATGCTATTTAACCCATTTTACCAATCAGACGAGAATCTTCATGGCAGGAACTAAGGGAAAACGCGATAAAGTCATTCTGGCATACTCTGGTGGTTTAGACACCTCTGTTATGGTTCATTGGATTCAGGAAAAGTACGACCTGGATGTTATAACCTTCACGGTCGACCTAGGCCAAGGTGAAGACATCGAAGCGATTAGGCAGAAGGCCCTTAAAACCGGCGCAGTCGAAGCCATCGCACTCGATGCTAAAAACCTCTTTGTTGATTGCTTCGTTTGGCCCGCCTTGATGGCAGGCGCAATTTACGAAGGTAAGTACCCCCTTGCTACCGCACTGGGTAGACCGCTAATCGCAAAGCTTATGGTCGATGCAGCTAGGCAGCATAATGCCAAAGCTGTTGCCCATGGATGCACAGGCAAAGGAAACGACCAAGTTCGATTCGATATTACATTCCAAACTCTTGCGCCAGATTTGAGAATCATTGCACCCGTGCGCGAATGGAAGATGACCCGGGATGAAGAAATCGCTTTTGCGATAGAACGAAATATCCCCGTAAATATTTCTAAAGATAATCTGTTTAGTATCGATCAAAACATTTGGGGCCGAAGTTGCGAAGCAGGCGTACTTGAGGATCCATGGATCGAACCGCCACCAGAAACTTTCGCCTGGACCAAAGATGTAGCCAATACCCCCAATGACCCCGCTTATGTGGTTATCGATTTCGATAAGGGTATCCCTGTTGGTCTTGATAACAAGAAAATGGACGGGGTTGAACTCATCAGCAAACTTAACACGCTTGCAGGTGAGCATGGCGTAGGCCGTATCGATCATGTTGAAAACAGATTAGTGGGTATCAAATCTCGCGAACTCTACGAAGCCCCAGCAGGCGTGGTTCTTCATTTTGCACATCGCGAAATGGAATCGCTCACCATGAGCAAACAGGCCCAGCGCTTTAAATCTATTGTGTCACAAGAATATGCGGACCTTATTTACAATGGGCAATGGTTTAGTGCGTTCCATCAAGATCTTGCACAATTCGTTGTCAGCAGCCAGCGTTTTGTTTCGGGCCAAGTTCGCATGAAACTCTTCAAAGGTAGCGCAACCGTGGCAGGCCGTAAGAGCGAAAACAGCCTTTACAGCAAGAACCTTGCAACCTACGAAAAAGGCGATCAATTCGATCACGATGCAGCCAAGGGTTTCATTCGCCTATGGGGGCTCAGCCAACAAACCCAAGCACAGTTACAACTGCTTAAGGGTGGAAAAGGCTTCGAGCTTCCAGGCATTCTCACTGATAAATCAAACAACAAATAAACCCCTAAAGGCCGCCTTCATGCACTATGAATCGATGAATATTGATGAACTTGCAAAGTACCTCAAGCAGGATGCTCGAGATGTAAATAAACTTGCAAACAAAGGCACCATCCCAGGAAAAAAAGTCGGGGGCGAATGGCGCTTTCATCGCAATGAAATCAATTATTGGATTGAATCTAATCTTCACGAACATGAAAACGAAACCTTGCTTCACTTTGAAAGCCACGCACCCATCGAATGCGAACGCGGCTTGCTAGTCAGTAAGTTTCTAGGCGAAGCCTGCATTGCAAGCCCTTTAAAAGCCAGCACTAGGGCTTCGGTATTAAAAGAACTCGTAACCCTTGCTGAACAATCTTGGCAAATTTATGACCCCGCAGCTATTCACGCTGCATTGGTCGAAAGAGAAAGCATTGCAAGCACTGCGCTTGCAGGTGGCATCGCCATCCCTCACCCACACCACCCAATTAAAAACACCCTGGGCGAATCCATCATCTCCTTGGGGATTGTCCCCAATGGTATCCCATTCGGCGCACCCGATGGCAAACTTACAAGCATCTTTTTCCTTGTTTGCTGCATCGATGATAAAACCCATCTTCAGGTACTCGCCAGGCTTACCAGACTTTTCCGCAAAGAAGGATTTTTAGATGCATTGCGCGAGATGAACTCTCAGGCAGATATCTGGCATTTAGTTCGCCAGACTGAACTCTCACTCATGCTGCCCGGCTAATTCAACGCATATCGGGTTGCAAACAGCGCACCCTTTTCCCTTCGTTTTCAAGGATTCTTTCAGCAGCAAGATAACCGGATCGCACTGCGCCTTCCATAGTTGCAGGCCAACCTGTTTGGGTATAATCGCCTGCAAGATAAAGGCCTTTGATCTGGGTAGTTTGCAAGGGCCTAAATTCATCCACACCATACGAAGATTCAAAAGTTGCCTGCTTCTCACTAACCACTCTGCCACGAATTAATTGAGCTTTTGCAACATCCGCAAAGAAGCCAGGCAGTTCAGCCATAACTGTTTTTAACACCGCATCATGCCCACTCTTCAACAACTCTGCTGAAGAACTGATTACGACTTGGTAGTAATATTCCCCCTGCTCGTTTTTTCCCCTCGAGAAAAGCCACTGGCCAATCGAATCCAAAAGCACAACATGCGGAAGGTCAGTAATCGGCTGATCAAACCACAAATGAACGCTGGTGATAGGCGCAGTTCTCAAACCTTGCAACATTCCTATTGCGGGGTCTAAATGGACTATTGGGCCAAGTAAATCAGCAACCCGCTGAAATGGCACCGCAAGCACAAGATTGTCTGCATTAATAACCTCAGCGTTATCTAACAGGACTTCCCAGGAAGAATCACTTTTCAGCCCAACCGTTTTAACAGCATTACCAAAGCGAATTTCAACACCTGTTTTCTTAAGCCATGAAATAACCTCTTCACCATAAAGTCTGGAAAGAGGCACCATAGGTAAGCCAAGCTGGTAGGCTTTAGAGTTTTTCCAAAATACATCTACAAAGACTTTGCGTGCGTAATGTAATCCGACTTTTTCCATGGGCGTATTTAACGCACTTATTAACACCGGAGCCCAGAAACGCTCAATACAGCGCTGCGACTGAAAATGATTGGCTAACCATTCTAAAAAAGGCGCATCTTCTTCTGCCTTCGTTAACCTTAATAACCCCATACCCAAGCTTAATCTGATTTTTTCATTCCAATTGAGAAAATGGGCACCTAAAAAGCTCTTGGCGAAATGCAAAGGAGCAGGCAATTGGACACCCTTGAAAAGACTGGTTTTACCATCGGGGGTTCGCCAAAACATGCTTGGCTCATCTTTTATGTAATGACCTATGCCAATTTCTTCACAAAAATACTGCAAGTTTGTACAGCACTTCATACTCACATGTTGGCAATTGTCAATTAGGTCGCCGCTGGCGGAATCCACAAAAGATGTAGCTCTACCCCCTAATTTCCCTTTAGATTCAATCAAAATAACCTTTTGTCCATGCCTAGACAAGGTTCCTGCGGCGGCCAAACCTGCCAATCCGCCACCAATAACTACAGTAATTGCTTTTTTCATACCTAACTTTATGTCCATTAATCCATAAACTCATCTTGCCGAGATTGAACGCAGAACTTATCTTTTATTATAGGTAATGCAAGATAATGTCTTGGTACCATATTTCCCGATAGCTCAATGGTAGAGCGCCTCGCTGTTAACGAGGATGTTCAAGGTTCGAGTCCTTGTCGGGAAGCTACAATTGTCACTGTTTTAAGACTTAAAGCCATATACTGTTTGCAGATATGGCTTTTTTTCATTGAGTTGGCAACTTTGCATGTTTGCATGAAATGTCACTAAATAAGGCGAAAAGTTGACATTTTCGTTGCCATTTTTGGTGGCAATTTCGTTGGCAATCTTAGAATCACCTTGTCCTGCAGCTACCGCAATATGCTCTGGCGTAATCATTCGGTAGTACTTGTCTGCCACATTTGGAGTGTTTCCCAACCACTTACAAACAAAATATTGCTGATATTTATCCAACAAATCTGTAATCAAACTTGCTCGACAATTAACAAACAACTTAGCCCATAAAGGAATGCCTAGTTTTTTGAACCACCGCCTAACATTCATGGATATGTTCTTACCTTTCCTCTGTTTTGCAAAAATTGGGTCGTTCCATTGCTCGCAAACAGGAAAAATAAACACCTGCCCTTCAACCCTATTCCTAAGAGCCTCTAGGAATACAGGTTTTAAATCAGGAAAAATCGGGCATATTCTTTTTTCCATTTCAACTACACTATCACCATTGGTCTTTCCTTTTAAACCATGGATCACAAAAAGACCTTTTTCAAAATCTATATCTTCAAACTTCAACATAATGATATCTGACGGGATCCTTAACCCGCCAAACCTCGCTACTGCAATAAGCATTTTCGATTGATAATCAGGACAATTTTCAAAAAAGTATTGAGCGACTTCCTTGGCAACATAAACTTTCCTGCTCGGATCTGAATTCCCTGCAGATCGGATCTTCCTAAATGGATTCCTGCTAATGATCTCCATGTCCTTGAACTCTTCAAAAAACTGACGAATCACTTTTACATATTTCCCAAGAGTACAAACACTGTATTTCTTATTTGGTTTGAACTCATAATTTGAGATAGAGTCATACCAGTTCTTTGCATCAAGTACAGTTATGTCCCTGATATCCGTACTGGGTGGAATAAACCTAAACAATGCTTTAATAGTGTATTTCCATTTATCAATTGTTTGGGCATGCTTGCCATTCTTATCCCATCTTCAATATATTTTTGCAGGTATTTTTTAATGGGAATTTCGACTGAATCCCATTGCCTATTCTTGACGGAATCAAACCTATTTTAGCTAACTTAGAATGAAGATCATTGACTCCATATGCCTTCGGATCATTATCAATTTTCTGAATCCAAAGAATTATATTTTGGTTAGAGCAACATACATCTTCAATGCATCCCTAAAGGCTTCAACATTGTCTAATAAGCAATCAATTTCGATTTTGCGGCATTTCGGAATGATTCCCGCACTTGACGATCTTCGATCTCGATCTGTTCAGGAGGCGACATTTTGGAAAGTCTAGGCAATGGCTGTGGGACTGCTTGCTTGCGGACCATGGCGAGCGTTCGAGCAAGATCACTGCCCGGAACACGTTCAAGAGTAGCCCAGTACTTGTCCTGTAGACAAGGAATGAGGAGCGGATCACGAGTTATCATCTCGAGTTGAAAACGCACTTTGGGGTTGGCCTGACGAATCGTCTTCACGATAAGGGGAAGATCAAGGGAACCTTGGCCGAGTGGAACCTCGGCCATGCGAAAGCCTTCGGGAGCCTCTTCAAAAGCGATATCTTTCAGATGAACCGTGCGAGTGTAGGCGGCCAACGCGGTGACTGTTGCAATAGGGTCTTCGAGTAGAGCCAGGTTGTTACCGGTGTCCAGGCAGATGCCGACCCATTCGCTCGAAATGGTCTTAATGAGCTGTATCCACTCATCGATCCTCAAATCTTTATGGTTCTCGACTGCGAGTTGAACTTTGTACCGAGCTGCGATTGGCTCAGCCTCTTTGAGTGTGGTTGTAGCCTGTTTCGCAAAAGCCGGGTAATCCTCCGCTCGCTGAAAAACTTCATAACGGCGACCGCCCAGCATCACCATACGCATTACGATAGCACCGCAGGCCTGAGCAGTCTTCAGTTCCGAGTCGAATCGCTCGCGGTCTATCGCGGTATCTTTTGGCGGAGCGACGATCCCCTCGATAGCCATCTCTCGCTTCTCGGCCAGTCGTCGAATCGCAAGGCAGTCCTTCTCATCACATATACCGAGCGCAAGTTGTACCGCATTCGCCCCTCTTTCATGGGCGAATGACAAGAAGTTCGCCGGTCGTGCGAACTCTTTCCTAGCGTCCCTTCTTGCTCGAAAGCCGTAGGAGTACAACAGTAAGCCTAGGTTACTCCTCGGTACCGGCTCGTCAGCATGAATGGCAATGGAAGTGCCGCCGATACCCGCCACACTGCTTGCTAGGAATGTTCGTCGATTCATGCGTATTCACCCAGTTGTCGTTTCGATCCCAAGGGCACGTAGTTCATGATCCCACGGAGCCCGATACGGACGCAACAACATTTTCACAGCATTGGGATCATTAGGAATTGTTTGCTTTGTGCTGTCCCAACGCAGGGATCGCCCCAGACGGAGCGAAAGATTCGCTAGATGACAGGCGGACGCCGTACGCTGGGCGCTGACCAGATCACTGATCGGGGTCTTCCGAGTGCGGATGCAATCAAGAAAATTTGCGGCATGTTCCCGGTACTGAGACGCCGAGTCACCGGTTTTGTCTTCGAGGGACTCGGTACGTGATTTGGGTATTGCGTCTAATGCCATCCGAGGCCCGTCGACGGGGTGGCCTTCCTTGATTCCGGGAATCATGTTGGCCGGGGGAATGTCTGGATCGGCCCAAACCTTGAAACCTCGCCGGTCGATGGCCAGCGTACCTTTGGTGCCATGGAATCGAAGCCCAAACCCGGATGGTTCCCCACGGGCCGCCTCACGCATGACGAACGCGACGGTGAACTTCCCACAGTCAAAGATCACGTCTTGGGTATCGGGAGTTTCGCCATTATCGCGCAGGGCGAATCGACCGCCGATCGAGGTTACACTGCGGAGTTGGTCCAAACCGAGGTACCAATCCACGATATCTAGATGGTGAGCGCCCAAGTTGGTCATCTGACCGCCCGAGTAATCCCAGAACCAGCGGAAGTGATACAGCCCGCGATTAGGGTTGTACTTGCGAAGTGGAGCAGGGCCGAGCCAGGAATCGTAGTCCATACCCACAGGTGGTTCACCATCGGCCGGATTACCGAACCCCGGGTTAACATTACGTATCGCATCCATTCGAACCGAAGAAATCGTGCCGAGGTGGCCGCTCCGAATCAACTCTCGGGCTTTTTGATAATGCAAACCGGAGCGCTGCTGAGTGCCCACCTGAACGACACGTTTCGTGCGATCAGCAATTTTCTGCAACCACTCCCCCTCGCCGACAAAAAGCGTCAACGGCTTCTCGACATAGACATCCTTCCCCGCAGCACACGCCATCATCCCCATCAAGGCATGCCAGTGGTCCGGGGTGGCAACAATAACTGCTTGTACATCCTTGCAGTCCAGAAGCTTGCGGAAGTCCTGATAGGCCGTGGCTCCATCGCCAACAGCCGTAACGCCTTGATCAGCTCGTTTGCGATGACAGTCTGCAACCCCCACGATCTGGCAGGCGGGGATCTTGGAGAAAGTTGCAGTGTGCGTCTTACCGATCAGACCATAGCCGATCAGGCCAAGCGCCACCCGCTCGTTGGCGCCGAGAACACGCGAGTAGGCCGCTGCAGTCAGTACTGTGACAGAGGTCGCATGTATGAAAGATCGGCGATCAGTAGTAATGTTCATTCAGAATTTCCAGATAGAGTAGGGGCCGAGCTATTTCGTCGCGGGCTGGTGCTCCGCGATCGCTTTCTTAAGCTTTTCCGCCGCTTCGCCGGTTGCAACTTTCGCCAGCCGGCCCGCGACAAAGATGTGCCGTTTCACAATCTCAGTCGGCGAAATAGTGATTATCTTAGCATCGGGGTGATCGGCCTGCACTTGTTTCAAGTCGGCATCATTGACCACGCTCATCGTCAAGTCGAGGGTTTTCAGCCGGCCCTTCATCGGTAGCAGATGCTTGAATCCTCCGTCGTACGTGACGAATACTTCCTGAAAGCCGATGTGCGTCAGCTTCGGCATCTTGGCGATGGATGCCAGAGCAGATTGTGAAACGTTGCCCATCTCGGCAACCGTGAAAGATTCTAGCGTCGGGTGGATTTCAAAGAACTTCAGACCTGCTTCGCTCACTTGGGAATGCACCACGGTGAAGGATTTTAGTCCTTTGATCTTGGCGGCCTGCTCCATACCCGCATCGTTGATGCCAAGGGTCAATTTGATCTCCATTAGCTTGGAATCCTTCAGAGCATCGAAGCCCGTGCCATTGTAAAGTGCCGCCTTCGGATGATTGCTCAGAAAGCCGTTATGGTCAAATCGAATGATGCGCAGTTCCTGCATCCCTTTAAGTGCACGAAGGCTATCGTTCTGCAACCAGGGGCCATTGCCGGTAAGCGCAAGCACACGGCCATTCGAGTCGTAAACGCAACTGAAAGAGAGGCCTTTCGATTCAGTACCGCGAACTCCCCATGACTTCAGATTGGAAGTGTCAATGCCCAATTCTTTCAATCGGTTGATGACGCCGCTTTTCGCCCACCCGGGAACCTCGGCGACTTCGACCGCGTGCCCCTCGATCGCGATGATCGCCTTTACGAGTTTTGCTTCATCAGGGTGGATTGGGAGCGTGATGTCGGGGGCGGCACTAATCGCCATACTATAAATTAGAGATACCAAAGCGAATGTTTTTTGCATAATTGCACCTTAATTTAAACTTAATTAACTAGGAAACTCTAGGGGTAAAGAAGACATATTAGCTAATCTTTGTCACACAATTGCCTTAATGATTCCATCGGCCTCTCCACCCTGGAAGTTCTTTGGGACAGGGACGCCGAGAAAACCGAACATCGTCTGCCAGAGGTTTCCAAGCAATACATCTTTATGCCTAACATGACCTTGGTGTTTAACGCCAATCTTATGCCCACCAACCAACATAGTCGGGAGGTTAGTGTTGTTGTGGGCGTTGACGGTACCACCAGACGAACCCCAGACTAGCAAGGTATTGTCGAGCAACGTGCCGTCGCCTTCCTTCACACCCTTAAGTTTCTCGATAAAATACGCCCAGTCTTGCATGTACCAAGTGTCAACCTGGGTTAGCCACTTTAGCTTTTCCGCTTCCTCGCCGTGGTGGGTCATCTCGTGGTAATTGTAAGGGCACCCCATGAACCCATATGTGTAGGTTCCATCCGAGAGATCTCGGCGAGCGTAATAACTGATGATTCGAGTACTATCGGTTTGCAGGGCGAGCGTGATGACATCGTACATGAGTTGCTGATAACGGCGGTAGTCGAACGCTTTCCCGCCCCGGGTTTCTGGGTCGAGCGCCTGAACGTCCTTGCCAAAGTTAAGTGGGGCCACCTTCGGCTTCGGTTTATTCAGCCACTCTAGATCCGAGGCGATCCGGGTCTCCACGTCACGGACGGACGAAAAGTATTCGTCGAGCTTCCGGCGGTCGTCCTTGCCGAGTTGGTCGTTCAGTCGTTTCGCCTCGTTCCGGACTGCGTCCAGCACGCTCCTAGTGCGGTCGGCCCCGGACCGGCGGGCGACAATGTTATCCGCCGTTTCCGCTCGGAACAGTCTTTCAAACAGGACATGCGGCCGGTTCTCAGCCGGGATCGGGGTGCCACCGGGAGTCCAAGAAAGTGTCTTGTCGATCGTGCCGGACCCAAACCCGGTCCCGCGGTTGATGCCTAGGACAAGTGACGGAAACCGAGTCTGCTTGCCGACCACCCCCGCAAGTTCCTGATCGCACGAAGCCCGGAGCTTGGAGTCGGCATTGTGGGTGTTCGTTCCGGTCAAGAATGTACGGTCGCCGCCGTGACCACCCGAGTGGGTGAGTTTGAGGCCGCTGATGAGTGTGAAGTCGTCCCGTAGGTGATCAACCGGCTTCAGGATCGGGGTGACGGTGTAGGTCTTCCCATCATCCGCCGGGGTAAAGTCGCGGCCATTGACGCCAAGGCCCCACATGCTGAATATCGCCCGTTTGGGCCGTTCGCTTTCCTTCATTCCCCCTGCGTTAGTTAGACTATGGGCCAACGCGGACATCGATTCGAGCCAAGGTAGCGCAAGTGCAACTCCTGCGCCGCGGAGGACAGTGCGTCGAGAGAGTAGAGGGGAAGTTCGGTCGGACATTTGAAACCTCGGGTTATTATTTGGTGCGGAACACGTCCGAGACGACAATCGCTCGGATCAGGGATTGGATACGATCATTGTCTCTTGCAAGGGCAGTGGTCAGTTCGTCTACCGTCGCCCGGTCGACGTACCCGACCGGACGGCACAGGGCATAGGTCAGCAGTTTTTCCGTAAACGCCCGGTTGAACTTGTCCTTCTCGATAACAAGGCTAGTCTTGTACTCTTCTAGAGTTGTAAACTTCAGGCCCGACTTCAATTCGCCAGAGGGATCGATTTTCGGCGCTAGGGCCAGCGATATCCCTTCGCCGTTCTGCTTCTCCCGCCACGCCCCGATCGCATCGTAGTTTTCGAGCGACAGACCGTACGGGTCGAGCTTGGCGTGGCAACTGGCGCACGTCGGTTCGTTCCGGTGCAGGGCAAGTCGCTGCCTCACCGACAGGTTCTTTCCAGCAGTGTTCGGCTGAATGTCACCGGCGTTCGGCGGGGGGGGCGGTGTGGGGTCATTGAGAAGCTTCTCTCTTACCCAGACGGCGCGCCGGACCGGGAGGGTCCGGTTACCGTCCGACAGCAGAGTTAGTAAGCCAGTCATACCGAGCACGCCTCCGCGGTGATGGTCAGGGCGAATGGCCACCTTGCGGAACTCCGGACCCTTCACCCCATCGATGCCGTAGTGTTTCGCGAGCCGTTCGTTGATCATGAGGAAATCTGAATCTAGAAAGTTCGTTATCGGCAGGTTCTCCCGAAGAACGTGCTCGAAGAACGCAAGCGGTTCCTCTTTGCTTGCGATTTCAAGCAACTTGTCATATGTCCGATATTCCTTGGCTGGCATCACCGTTCCATACAGCCGGACGTCCAGCCACTGGCCGGCGAAGCTTTCGACAAATCGGTGGCTCTTAGGGTCGCGGAGCATTCGCATTACTTGGGCGTCGAGCACTCTCTGGTCGTGGAGTTTGCCCGCTACCGCAAGCTGGGAAATCTCGTCGTCGGGCAAGGACGCCCACAGGAAGTACGACAACCGGCTAGCCAGTTCGTGGTCGGTCAACGGCCGGGATGTCCCCTTTGGCTCCGGCTCCGAAAGATAGATGAAGCCAGGAGATACTAGTACGAATTGCAACCCGATCCGGACTGCTTCGTGGAACGATGCCTTTTTTTCGGTCATTGCCTGAGTGGTCAGCCTCACGACTCGATCAAGCTCATCTTTGGTGACCGGTCGACGATATGCCCGAGGAAGGAAACGTTCGAACACGATGCGCAATCCCTCCGGGGTCTGTGGGAGGGAATCCGTAAGCCCCAGTGCGGCATGACTGCGTGGCGGCCACTCCTTCGCAATAGGCCCCTCGACCTCAATGGTGTCGAGAAGAAGTTTTGGCAGCGTGTCGATCTTGTACTTCTCGTTATGAACCCACCGTGTGCCGGTGAACGCCTTCGCATCCGCCAGCGCTTTGTCAAGATCCGCTCGGGCTTTCTTTAGCAAATCGTCATTTTTATCAGTCACGGCTTTATTGATTTTTCCACTGTTCACCAGAATGCGAAAATTGATATCCTGCCAGCCTGGGTGGTTGATGCGAGCATCCCAGAGCCCGTTCCAGGTGATGTGGAAAGCTTTGGTCATGTCGGGCAGACCAGCACGAAGAAACACAGTCAACTCGGTGACTTCTGGCTTCTCCAGCGTTCCGTTGGGCTTGAACTCGAAAGTTTGCTCGAGGGGAGTACCGCTGGAATATACGAGCCGGACACGGATAGGCTCGCCTCGGTCACCGGAGTCACTACCCCCCTTAAACCGAACCTGATAGTAACCGTCCTGTTTGATAAATTGGGTGAGGGTTGGCGGAGGGCCTGGTGGAACGCCGATGAACTCCGAACCCTTGCCTCCGTAATGAATCGCGGATCGGATAATCATCCCCTTATCGGTCTTGAAGTGCGTCGGCGGACCGGTCTCGATGATGTGGTCGAGGTTTTCGTTGACCTTTTGACGAATGGACTCCCCGATGTGACGGTTGGCCTGCCACAAGTATTTTTCCGATCTGGGCGGCGCGGTTTGCACAGCCTCTCGAGCGACCAACTCCGCGACCCCAAGGTACCTTTCCAGTTGCGTCTCGTCGAAGAACAGGGCAGCAGCGACACGGTCAAATCCTTCGGATTGCCCGTCGGCTGGTAGCTCTTCTCGTAGCTTGTCCGATAACCGGGGATCCAGACCAAGCAAGTCTACAACCGTGTTAGCGTACTCGTCGCGGTTTAGCCGACGCAACAGGTTCCGACCACCCGCAATCCGGGCCTCGCGCTCGGCCCGCTTCAGCTCGCGGCCCACCCACTCCACCGCTGCGAACGACTGCTTGGGGTCTGGCCGAGGCTCGCTTTTTGGCGGCATGGCCCCCGAGTTGATTTGATCGATCACTTCTTTCCAAGTGTCCGCAGTTTTTCCGGCCTGGAAGTCGCTCCCAAGCTGGTCGATACGAAACCCGGCCTTCGCCTTTTTAGCATCGTGACAGGAGTAACAGTGCTTCACAAGGAAAGTTTTAACATCCCGCACGAACTCGGGCGACGAGTCCGCTTTAGGTAACAGGGCGAGCATAAGGAGAGCCGCATTCATATCTGAACTCCTATTTCTTGACAGGCTGAATCTGTTCGACGATTTGCTCACGGGGCACCACGCCCACACGTTTGACCCATGTCTCGTATAGTTGGGCCATGGACTTCGCTCGCGCCGGTTCTTGCATGGCGATGTTATTGGTTTCGCCGGGATCGGTATCGACTCGATACAACTCCCATTCGCCGGAACGGGGGCCACTTGATGCGATGTCGCCATCTGCAGCGGCTGGGCCATAACCCCGCACCAGTTTCCAATTCCCCTGACGGACAGCGGCGTTACCCATCCTCTCCCAACAAAGCACGCGCTCTTCGGGAATGGCCTTCGAATCACGCATCACGGGCAGGAGACTGACCCCTTCCAGAGGCAGCACTTCGAAGTCGTTGAATTTCTTGGGATGCTTGGCACCGGCTGCATCCAGGCATGTCGGAAAAATGTCCATGATATGCGCGGAATCGCCGACGATTTGGCCTTGGCGGTTCTTGGGAATGCCTTTGGGCCAATGTGCGATTAACGGCGACGCGATGCCGCCGTCATGCACCCAGACCTTGAACTTGCGGAACGGCGTGTTGCTTACTTGCCCCCAGAGTGGACCTCGAACCGTGTCTGAGCCGTTGTCACTCAGAAACAGAATCAGCGTGTTGTCGAACTGATCGGTCTTACGCAGTTGGTCCACAATGCGGGCGATATTCTGATCGACACGATCCACCATCGCCGCGTAAGTCCGCATCCAACGGTCGCGTGTTTCCTTCTTGGCTTGTTGGGCTTCCTCGGTCACCGTCGGATCGAGTTCCGGTAATTTGGCATCTTTGGGAACGAGGCCGAGTTCCTTCAACCGCTTGAAACGGCATTCGCGAATGGCCTTGGGGCCGTCCTTGTAAGTATCGGCATACTTCTCGATATCCGCCGCATGGGCTTGGATGGGCCAATGCGGAGCGGTGAAGGCGAGATAGCCGAACCACGGCTTGGACCGGTCGGTGTCCGCTACGAATTTCAGTAGATGATCGGTGAATGTGTCCGTGGTGTAGAAGTTCGGAGGAAGTTGATCGACCTTTTTCCCATCTTGCACGAAGAGAGAAATCGGCTCTTTCTGTTGCCACGACCGATAGCCGGTGAAATGTTCGCAGGCGCCGCCGATCAAAGCGAAACTGTGATCGAATCCGCGCGCGTTCGGCCAGTTCACGGGCGAACGACCGAGGTGCCATTTCCCCGCCATGAAGGTCTGGTAACCTGCTGCCTGCAACGCTTCCTGCAATGTCACGATCCCGCGGGTCTTGAACCCGAGGTAGGCTGGCGAGCCGATGCGTCTCCAAAACTCGTTCTCGGCCCCCTGTTCATTCATGTCGCCCATGCCTGCCTGATGCGGTGTGAGTCCACTCATCAAAGACGCACGGGATGGACAGCACTGGGCACAGTTAAAAAACCGAGCCAACCTCACGCCATTCGCGGCCAGTGCGTCAAGCGTGGGTGTTCGAATCTCCCCGCCATAGCAACCGATATCTGAATAGCCCATATCATCCACCATGATGATGAGGATATTGGGGCGCGATTCCGCACCGTTCAAAACCGGAACACAGCAAAACAGAACGAACACCGCTCGGAGAAACTGCATTCTGAATCTCACTTTCCGCTCGGTGATTTGGATGTCGTGACGAATTGGCCTCGGAGTGGCTTCGCCGACTGGACTGGTCCTAGACGGCTATGAAACTCATACATGTCTGCACGATAGAGCGTTCGTTCCCACCACAGGGGAATTTCAGTTTCCAACAGGCCCACCGCGACTACCTCCAAGGCTGGCGAACCGATGGGAACTTTTAGATGCTCCGCTTCCTCCGGAGTCAATAAAACAGCTCGCACGGTTTCGTCTGCCCCTGCGATGATGAGTCGATGAGATTCAGTCCAAGCCTGATATAGCGAACCCTCGGCCTGTGAACGAGTCAGTTTCGGACAGTGTGAAGCCACAACGTAGCGATGTTCCAGAATCACAGGGATGCCATCAACAGCTCTCACCCGATCCAGTTCCCAGAGCAGATCAGATTCTTTGACTAGTAGCTTTTCGGCGATTTGCGTTTCCACTTCGCGGGCCTTTAGCTTTCCAAATGTCAGTAGCAAAGTACTCGGCGTTTTCCCAGCGTTTCTGGCTTTTTCTGTGAAACTCACCAACGATCGGAGGTCATACGAGATCGCAGGTTGGCGAACGAACGTGCCAATGCCCTTACGGAACTCCAGCAACCCCTCGGAAACGAGACTGGCAAGAGCCTTGTTCGCAGTCGCACGGCTTACAGCAAATCGCTCGACGATTTCGCGCTCGGTGGGGAACTGCTGCCCAAACGTGTACTCCCGGCCAACCAGCAGGCGCAACCGCTTGTTGATTTGCTGATACATGGGATCTCGTACAATCGTTGGGTTCATTATGCGCCTCAATGTGGTATGTGACTTCCAGAGTTAAACCCTAAACACGAAAACAATCTTGAAACCAAGTGGCTTAGCCACTGTACGATTCTCGCTATTTCCCGTCAATCATTAATATCGTCGATTTGGGGCATTTTTAGGGTGGTCAGTTGTATGCTAAAGATGAATCGGCGTGCACAAGGAGTGTTACACTCAATTTTGCGACCACGCGAGATCTTAAATTTCCAACTTATTGCCAGTAATCCGGTTGCGGGATTGGGAGACGATAATATTGTTTCAATAAGTGTGCGCCTCGGGAAGCTTTCTTTTTTCTGCATATCACCGCTATTATCAATCTCAGACTTAAAGACAGTGCCTATTAAAAGGTAATGGCTTTAGTCTTATCCTGTGCAAGTTACAACCCGTGAGGGTAAATCTCTCCCTAATGCGCTATATCAAAGCTTTTTATATATTCGTAACAATCCCCCACTTGGCGCCTGTTCACGCCGCTGATTTATCAGCGAACAAACCAAATATCATTTTCATCCTCGCAGAGGACTCCGGTTTTGCAGACTTTGGTTGCTATGGCCATCCGTATTCTCGCACTCCTAACATTGATAAACTCGCAGCAGATGGCACCCGCTTTACGCAGTTCTATGCCACTGGAGTCTCTTGTTGCCCAAGGCGCACAGGCTTAATGACTAGCTTGGTCGGACATGATGCCGCTAACAACAAATGGAACCATCCATTTCTCAACTCCTACTATCAGTGTGATTGGCCTGACGTCGAGATAGGTTGCTTTATTGTTATTCATCTGGAGACTTCGGTCGCTTTCTATTTAAGTAGACTTCGAGTTGGGTACTTTTCGATTAAGCTCGTCCGTGCGTAATTGCTCGATGCCCGCAGCTCCAACACTTAGCTTCCTTGCCAAGTCGCTTCTGGGGTCAACGACTCGCCAAAAGGGACACACGGAATTTGGTGAAGCACCTTCCGCCAACTCTTCGATAGCGATCTCAGCTACGATTCGCGAGTGAATGGAGGAAGTTATGGGACACGATGCATCCGCCTCATGGCTCTTGGCTAGGTCTTTTCGCATCTCCACGATACTGATGAATGATCCCGATGGTATATATCGCATGTACCGATCGATTATTTCTGGCGATGTTATCAATAGCTTTGTCCCGGGCGGCAAGCCTGCAAACTTTTTCTCGAGGACAACCACGTGGGCTGGTTTTGAGCAAGCTTTCTTCTCTAACCATGTCTTAGGCATTTCAGGCCTCCATGTTATGCTTGTAATCTTTACGAATTTCTGCAGGCTGCAATCAACACTACGAAGCGTATTGAGTCACATCACACTCAGTAAGTCAAGTCATGCCTAAACCCAAGGAAAAAAACGCAAAAAACCGCGCTGAGACACATGCGAGTCTTCTCGCTACGGCTAAGCTGCTTTTTGAAAAACTTGGCTACTCGAGCTTCACAGCAACACGGCGTGGTTTTCTCGCCATAGTCGTTTTCTCAAAATCAATGATGATTTTCTCACAAACAGTGATACAAAGCATTATAGTAAGTTCAATATCACATGGGTCCTAATTTATAAAAGAAAGAGGATTGAAACCAATGTTACTGAAACTAATGTTACTAAGTGCTACGGCCTCTGGGTTGCTATTGTTGGGGATGCCCATTGGATCATCTCAGGAAATCGCACAACCTGCGCCTAAACAGCAAGTACTTAAACATGACGGCAAGCCTGCGGATATGACCAAGCCCGTGCAGGTATTTATCCTGCTTGGGCAATCCAACATGGTTGGCCTCGGAAAGGTAAAAGGCCCGGACGGCTCGCTCGAGTTCGCAGTGAAAGAAAAAAAGAAATACCCCTATCTACTTCAGGATGATGGCAAATGGACTGAGCGAAAAGATGTGCGATTTGTCCGCTACATGTCAGGCAGGGGGCCACTTAACAACGACTGGATGGCCGTGAATGGCAATACTATCGGGCCTGAATTCGGCATCGGCCACCCGCTGGGAAATGCAATTGATGCCCCCGTAATGATTCTAAAGTGCTGCATCGGTAATCGGGCCCTAGGTTGGGACCTTCTGCCTCCTAGAAGTGAACGCTTTGAATTTGCAACCAAAGACAAGGCAGGCATCGAAAAGAAATTGGTTTTCGCAGGTTACAAGGACAAACCCGAGTCATGGGAAATGGATCCGGCGAAGGGCTTAAAGACCGAACCTGCACCATGGGTGGACAAGGCAGGAAAGCCCATTGATTGGTATGCTGGCAAACAGTGGGATACTGATGTTGGTGATGCAAAAAAAGCGCTCTCTGATCTTGAAAAACACTACCCAGGAGCCAAGAACTATGAGGTTGCTGGATTTTTCTTCTGGCAGGGCGAGCGGGATGCCGGCACTGCAGGACATGCTTCACGCTATGAAAAAAATCTCGTGCACTTCATCAAGACCTTGCGTAATGAATTCAACGCACCGAATGCGAAGTTCGTGCTCGGGACGATGGGGGAATCCGTAAAGGGCGGGACTGGACTTGGCAATCAGATTCTCGAAGCGCATCTCGCAGTTGACGGCACCGCGGGCAAATATCCCGAGTTCAAAGGCAATGTTGCAACCATCTACACACACCCCATGGCACAAGGCGGTAGCGGCAACGGCCATTACGGCGGCAAAGCAGAGGTTTACATGGATGTTGGCGAAGCCATGGGTCGGGCCATGGTCGAGTTGTTAAAGAAATAAACAAACAAGGAACAAAAATGAAACAGAACCCCATCACTTACAAACCGTTTGCATTTTCATCCATCGTGCTCAGCGCGCTCGCGCTATTCGCAGTAACGGTCATGAGCACCGTCCAAGCTCGGGCAGCAGAGCAGCCAATCTCGAAGCCGGACAGCAAGAAGAAGCCCGTGAAGGTCTTCATCCTCGCCGGCCAGTCCAACATGGAGGGGCATGCGGCGATCAGCACTTTTGACTACATCGGCAAGGATCCGCTTACGGCACCCTTGCTCAAGGAGATGCGCAATCCCGATGGGACGCCGCGGGTATGTGACAAGGTCTGGATGTCCTATTTGACCGGCCCTTATGACGGCAGTGCCAATGGTGAGGGCCTGGGCAAGTTAACCGCCGGCTTCGGCGAACGCGGAAATCAGCCCACCAAGCTGAGCGGCAAGATTGGTCCCGAGTTTACCTTCGGGATTTTTATGGAGAAAGAGCTGAAGGAGCCCATCATTATTATCAAGACCGCGTGGGGTGGCAGGTCACTCAACACCGAATTCCGTCCGCCAAGTGCCGGGCAATACAAACTGCCTAAGCAAATTCAGGAAGTGTGGGACAAATATCCCCAGGGCGCCCACGGTGTCCCCAAGCTCGAGGACCGAAAAAAATGGCAGGCTGACAAGGATGCCGCCTCGGGTGTGTTTTACCGAATGATGATCGAGCATGTTAAAAAGGTGCTGGCAGATCCCAAGCGGGTCTGCCCGGAATATGACGCTAAGGATGGCTATGAACTGGCGGGTTTTGTCTGGCTTCAAGGTTTTAACGACCTGGTCGATGGGACTACTTATCCCGGCCCCGACCAACCTGGAAAATACGATGTTTATTCAGACCTGCTGGCCAAGTTCATTCGCGATGTTCGCAAAGACCTGTCAGCCCCGAAGATGCCATTCGTGATCGGCGTACTGGGAGTCGACGGTGAGGGCAAAAATGTGAATTTCCGCAAGGCTATGGCCGCGCCGGCCAACATGCCCGAGTTCAAGGGCAATGTGGTCGCTGTTGAGACCGCTCCCTTCTGGGATCACGCCATTGCCGCCGCACAACCCAAGCAGGGCGAGTTTAACAATATCGTTGGTATAGCTCACACATTGAAAAAAGATGGCTCTTTCGACCGGGAATGGAAATGGGAGAATTACTGGAAACCGATTGGCAAACCACTGCCAGAGGAACGGACCTGGCGCTTCATGACGATCGATGCCACTGAGAAGAAGGACAAGATGGAAAAATATGACGGCAGGCGATTTCGTGACATCACGCTGCCAGCCGGGATGGAGAAATGGTACATGCCCGACTTTGATGATAGCAAATGGGCAGAAGGCAAGGCCCCCATCGGAAAGGGCGTCTGGAAACACAGCGGAATCACCTTGGACAAATTCCCATCAAAATGGGGTGAGGGCGAATTCCTTATGATGCGCACAACTTTTGAAGTTGAAGACCTAAACTGCGATTCGTATCGCATCGCAATTTTGGCGAGACAAGGATTCCATGTTTATTTGAACGGACAAAAGATACACACCTACATCTGGTGGCAAGACTCTCCGCGTTATGGTTCCATCGTCCTCAAAAACGAACAGATCAAATATTTGAAGAAGGGGAAGAACGTATTGGCGGCCTATGCCAATGACCAATATGACCTTAAGTCTCCAGAACATTATGCCGCAATGGATCTGCGGGTTGAGGGTATCACCAAAGCAGACCAAGAGAAGCTTGATCTCGCCTTGGAAGAAATCTTTTCGCATAAAGATAAAGAAATCCTCAAAGGTGCCTCCAATGGCGGTTACCACTATTTGGGCAGTGCGAAGATCTTTGCGCAAATGGGCAAGGCCTTTGCCGAGGCAATTTTGAAAATTCAGAAGTGAACAAGCCGACCGGCATCGCGCATCCAGAGAAAGCCAACGGCCAGTTGAACGTATAAGGAATCCGTCGGGCGGGGGCAAAAAAGGAGCTTATATGTGGAAGACATTGGTTTTGATAACTATGGGCAGCCTGCTTTTTTCAGGCCCAGCCGCAGTGGTTGACGGAAGCGAGAAGGCCGGCGCACCTGTCGGCACTGTGAAATCGCGAACATTCAATGTTCTGAACTACGGCGCGCTGGGCGATGACAAGACGGATAACACCGAAGCGTTTTCGGCCTGCCTGAAGGCGATGATCGCTGCCGGCGGCGGAAAAATGTTTATCCCTGACGGGATCTACCGCGGTAGGATTATCATTCCCGGAACAAAAGAGTGGATCACCGTGGAGATCGCGGGCGAGAGCGAACCGACCCCGGTCTTCGGGACGATCGGCTCGTTTGCGTTTCCGAAGAAAGGCACGATTGTCAAATGCCTGTCGGAATCTGGGGCGGCGGTCATCTCTGCGGCCAACGTCCCCGACAAATTATACATGCAGTTCTCGGGAGTCAAAGTGAGCCTGCGGAACCTGGACGTCCGCACCTACGACAATCCCGGCATCGGCGGGATCGATCTGCTGAACGCGGTGCAATGCAAACTCGAGAACGTCTTCGTCAATACCGATCGCTACAATGTGCAGGCGTCCAAACCCGCCCACGGCAAGGCCGGCATCAGCACGCCGGCCTGCAACAACGGGGCCCTCACGATCCTGCGCAATGTAGTCGTGACCGGCTATCACACCGGCATCCAAGTTAACGAGCACACCGACGGGGATAACATCGTGGTGGCCTCCAACATCAACGGTCTGGAGTTTCCTTTCGCCCATCATGCCTCCCGTTTTGGGCGGGTGGGCACCTACCGCAACACCCATCACATCACTGTTTCTGGCAAGCACGGGTTTTCGATCGAACAGATGAACACGGAACAACCGGGGCCGGGACAAACGGATATCAATAATGCCTGGCAGGCGCTCGTCAGTGATATTAACGACCCGAAGAATCTGGGCGTTGCTGACATCAACTACTGGGTTGTAGAGGGGAATGTGGGAGCGGTCGAGAAGTTTAACCGCAATGGCGGCGCCTTGATCCGCGCCCGACGGACCGGCTCTGCTCCCGTCGGAAACAAGTAACAAGGAACAAAAATGAAAAAGAACCACATCACACGTAGATCGTTTGCTCTGTCATGCATCACGCTCATTGCGCTCGCGCTCACGGCGATTGTTGGTTGCTTAAAGAATGATTCACTTCCTACGGAGTTCAAACTCACGCAAGTGTTACATCAAAAGAAAGTATCACAGTTGATGGGACCAGGAGGGGGGAATCATTCCTTTACTGTCTACGAACTCCCAAAGGAAGTCTCTGCAACGATTGCAGATCAAGGTCTAACCTACCTGAATTCCCTGCCCTCAGCGCTGGGGAAGAAAGCTCCCGACAAGACAGCATTCAGTGGACCTTTTGTTAATTGGCAAGCGACACCCGTCTCTAGGGCGGCGAGATGGTTGCGACATGAAGACGAGCAACGATTCGAGAAGAGGGGGTGGGCACCTTCCATCGCAACTTTTTATAAATCTTACGAAAATGATGATGGCAAGGATGAATTTATCTCATCGATATCACCTGAATATGCTGACTCCTTTCAAACGGCTATTTCCACGCCCGGCAATTATTATGCTTACGGTTCTTACCGTGGTATGTGCCTTGTCGTTGTTTCACCAAAGATAGGCAAAGCGTTCTATTTGTTTAGAGACTGAAAACGCAAATAACACCCAGATAACAAAGTACCGCCCTCATTCGCACGCGGGTTCCGCACGTTCTGATTGCCATTCAATGCAGTTTGGCCTGGGTTTCCATAATTCTGCGAGTTTCATTAGCTTTAACCGAAAGTACGTTAAACCTCACTCAACAAAAGAACCATTGAAACTGAACTCATCCAACAGAATGGAAAGCGATATCAATATACCGACACAAATGGTGCATGATAGCTTAACATGGTGTTTAGAAAAGAGGTTATAACGCAGCAAGGCCTCGAACGGTACTAGTGGATAAATTGACACACCTAAAGCACTAACTTACAATTTGGCACAAAGCTGCGAATAAGTTGAGTGGAAAGAAACTGTTTTATCAATGAGGAACAGACAATGAGGCGATTCTATACTTTGATGGTTTTCTGGATTGTGAGCGCCAGTGCGACATTAATTGCTGAAGAGCGAACTGTGCGTGAGAAACAACTCGCCGATGCCGAGTTTAGGCTAAAATCTATCTACGAAAAACGGACCTTCACACCGGCGACATTTCCCGGGAAATGGCTTGCAGATAGCTCCGACTACTGGATGTTAGAACCTGCCAAACCGGGTGCTGAACCCGAAGTTGTTAAGTATGATGCGAAAAGCGGGAAACGAATCAACTTTTTCAGTGAGAGCCAACTGATTGTGCCCGGCACAAAGGATCGACTGGTTGTTCAACGGTTCTTGCAGACGCCACTCGCCAACAAATTTTATCTACAAACGCAAACCGGAAACTGGCTCTTCGACTCGAAATCGGGGGAACTGAGAAAGCTTCCCAATGAGGCACCACAACCATCGGCGGCCAACTCGTTTTCTCCCAAAGTCGATCGCATCATTTTTAGGCGTGGCCATAATCTTGCTGTGGCCGATCTCGCGAATGGACGCGTGACACAACTGACCAACGACGATCATAAAGACCTCGACAACGGTGGCAACATCAGTTGGAGCCCAGATGGTCGTCGGATTGCGTACATTCAAACGGATTCGTCGAAAGTGCGTCGACGACCCGTTGTTCATCCGACCGATCCGACTTATCCCGAGGTGACGCTCGAACGCTTTGCACGCGTTGGTACGCCGATTCCCACACTTCGTGTCGGCGTTGTGGATAGTGAAGGTGGTGCAACACAATGGGTGAAATTACCAAGTGATCCGGGCACGTTTTACATTAATAGCGTAAGTTGGGCCGGGAACTCCAACGAACTACTGATCGAAATGCTCAGCCGCTCACGCGATAACCGCAAGTTCTTGCTCGCCAACATCGAGAAGGGCGAGATCGCAACCGCATACGAGGAAACCGATCCAGCTTGGATTGACGCAAGCTATTCCGCCAATGCAGGGCTGGAGTGGATTCACGATGGCAAAGAGTTTGTCTTAATCAGTGAGCGAGGCGGTTGGCGGCAAGCATATGTGATTTCGCGAGATGGTAAACAGCGTAGGCTTCTAACTAAAGATAAATCAGACATCATTGCTCGAGGGCCGGTCGATAAATCAGGCGGGTGGTTTTATTACATCGCATCGCCGAAAAACGCCACCCAACGCTACTTGTATCGCATCCGCTTGGATGGCAAAAGCGACCCCGAGCGTGTTACACCAGATGACCAACCTGGAACACACAGCTACGAATTCTCACCGGATTGCAAGTGGGCGTTTCACACATATTCAACATTCGACAAGCCACCAGTCGTAGACCTGGTTGAACTCTCCGGCCATCGCTCAGTGCGCATCTTGGAAGCGAACGATCAAGTTCGCAAACATGCCAGCAGTCTAATTTACAAACCGACCGAGTTCTTGAAAATCAACATCGGGAATGGTATTGAGATGGACGCGTGGATGATCAAACCGCGGGACTTCGATGAGACAAAGAAGTACCCGGTTTTCTTCTTCATTTACGGTGAACCACACGGCCAGACTGTGCTCGATGACTGGGCAGGGGGACAGAACCATTCAATGTTTCACCGAATGATCTCAGATCTCGGATACCTCGTAGTGTCGATGGACAATCGCGGCACACCGGCTCCGAAGGGGGCCGAATGGCGACGTGCAGTCTACGGAAGCCTCGGCCCGCTATCGACCGAAGAACAAGCGGCTGGCGTCATCGAGTTAGCACGCATGCGATCGTATGTGGACCCATCGCGAGTGGGTATCTGGGGCTGGAGCGGTGGTGGCTCAAACACATTGAACGCGATGTTCCGTAGGCCGGATGTTTATCATGTCGGTATTGCTGTTGCGCCGAAGCCTCGACCGGAATTGTACAACGCCTGGTTCCAAGAAATCTTTATGCGAACCCCAGAGGTAAACCCTGAAGGCTACCGCAAGGCAGCGGCTATCAACTACGCAGAAGGTCTGCGCGGAGATCTCTTGATCGTGCATGGGACGGGAGAAACGAACACGCACTTACAAATCACCGAAAGCCTCGTAGATCGACTGATCGAGCTGGGCAAAAAATTCGACTACATGTCCTACCCTAACCGCGACCACGGCTTACGAGAAGGTAAAGGCACCCCGGTCCACCTACGGATGCTGATGACTAGATACTTGCTCGAACATCTTCCGCCCGGCCCGCGGTAATTTTTGACCCGATGATCGTCGGCTTGCTTTACGCCACCAGTCGGAAAGCTTCTACCCACTCTGGCCTTTAATTGGCTGCCATGCAAGAACTCGGGAAGGATGTGCCGGGGTGGAAGACATGACAGAAGCACCGGATGGAAAACTATATCTATCAATAGTTGAAGATACGGATAGTCGCTGATGACGAGTTATGCAATGTCAACTCGAACAAGCAACTACAAGCGTCAAAGAATCCCTTAAAGAAAAGAAGGTACCCAAAAAATCCATTCGGATGAAAGTAGTCAATATCGAAGCAAGGTGTACCAACAAAAATTAAAAAAAGACCAGCGATTTGTTTCTGAACTAGTATCACGTCTATAATACAAATTAGCGTCTGAAAATTCTCCAACCGAGACTGCGAGTAACACATGTCGAACCGATCCGCTTCTATCATTCAATTCGGAAAAACGATGATAAATAATTCCAAGTATCTGCCTCTGATGGTCGTTTCCCTCTTAATCCTAGGGGGAGAGCAAGCGTGCCGGGCTGAGACGCCAGAGGAGGCTTCGACTATCGGCCGCAAACTCGGCAGCATCGAGAAAGCCAGTACCTTTGTGAAGCTGTTGAAAGATACCGACGCAGCCAAAAACTTACTTTTCAGCAGCAACGGCACGACGACCGTATTTGTGCCAACCAACAAAGCCTTCGAGAAACTCTCCAAGGAACGCCTGCAGGCTCTAATCGACCCAGCGAACAAGCAGTATTTAGAGCGCGTTCTCACCTACCACGCCGCTCACAACACGCGAATCGACCGCTATGTGCTCCGAAGGATTGGCTTCCTTCGCAGCGGCTTAGGGCAGTACCTGAAGATCAACCCCGACCGCACCGGCGATGTGATCACAGTGGATGGGGCAACGATCGAGGAGTATGATCTGGCTTGCTCCAACGGAGTCGTCCACTTCATCGACACGGTTCTCGACCCCATCGAGCTAGACCTATTCGAGTACCTTGAAAAAGATGGGCGTTTCGCCATCCTCACGAAACTGATCAAGCGCAGCGGGCAAACCAAACTGTTCCAAAACCGGCACGACGTTTACACCGTGTTTGCCCCGACAGACGAGGCATTTGCAAGCCTTCCCAAGGGCACGGTAGACGCTCTGCTTCTGCCTGAAAAACTCGACCTGCTTTCGGATGTAATCAAGACGCACATCGCTTTGGGAACCTGGACCGTCGCGAAAATCCCTGATGTGCCCCCGCTTGGCACACCCGGAATCGATGTCGCCAATCAATATGGGCAGGAACTGGTCTACCGCACTGCAAACGGTCGCGGCACAATCGACAACATTGCGATAAGTACTGCCGATCTTGTTACCCGCAACGGATTCATCCATGTCATTGATCGCCCGCTTTTGCCTAAGAGAGACAGCATCATCACGGCACTCGAGCGGAACGGTGGTTTCGGGGAGTTTCTTAACTTGGCACGGGATGCCGGCATCTACAATGTGCTTGGCCAGTTTCAGTTGCAAGTGACCGTGTTCGCCCCGACGGACGCAGCACTGAAGTCGGACGCGCTCAAAGAACGCCTCAAGATGCTCAAGGATCCTGCCAACCGCGAGCGCCTTCGTGCCGTGCTGTTGAGGCACGTCGTTTCGGGGCGCATTCTTACCACTAATTCAATCGATTTCCGGCGGTTCACTTCGCAGATTGACGCACGCGTCGATCTCGTTCGCGAAGGGGCGAAACGTACGATTCAGGGCGTTCAGATTGTCGAAACCGATATTCTGGCGCGAAACGGCGTCGCTCACGGAATCAACGGCATTATCGACGAAGCGATGGAAGCGCCAGATACCGATCAGACTTGGCAGAGTTTTGTCGGCTATGTAAAAGACACGATTCGCAGCGGGAACGAGCTTTACACAGCCGGCAAGTACTCGGAGGCCAGTGACTACTTTGCCCGCCGCGGGTACGAGTTGAAGGCTCGCTTCGCTGCCAACATCAGCCGTTTCTACGGCATTAACGTCCAAATCATTCTGAACAACGATGTTTACCGAAACCGAGATTACGACTTCGCCTCTACAGCGTGGTCGCAACGTAACAAGTTTCTCGAGTTGCAGCGCACTCTCGAGACGAAAACCCCGCTTCAGATCGATGAGATTGAATTGCGAATCCCCGCAAAAAATCAATGAGTTAGCGATAACGAACTAACCCACTCTAGGCACACATGAAAGCCCTGAACCTGATTCGATCAGCGGCCATCACCCTGCTACTGTTCGCAACAGCCTCCGCACTTGCGGAACAGGCAGTAGGTAGATTGTTCGAGTAGGTTTGATAAAAAGGCGTTGTTTAAAACAAACAAACTAGCCCTTATTAACTCAGGAACCCAATATAAAATCGGGTTCCTTTTTTATTCAACTATGCTCTGCTCTTTGTTGCCAAACCTGCCAAGCTTTTAATCTTTGGCGTTAAAGCGGGAATAATCGATACGGACTTAACTTAGAGTCTAAAAAACTTGGCTCAGTCTATATCATAATTAGCATGTTAATTTTCTGTTGCAGGGGTGATGCCATGTTTAAGCAGTACATGATTTTGGTGGTCCTGTTTTTTCTAGTTGTAAATAATCAAGCCAGTTCAATTCAGATCAGCCAGCCATCGATTTCCGAAATGATTAAAGCATTAGGGGATTCCTCGTTTAAAGTTCGGGAAAAAGCAGAAAAGGATTTGGGATTAGCGGGTGAACCAGCTCTTGAGCAATTACGAAAAGAAAGAAAAAGCGAAGACCCTGAAATCAAGCGAAGGGTTGAGGCTCTGATCAAGAAAATTGAGACAGAATCTTATAATAAGATGTTGATTGATCCCAAAAAAATTACCATGAAGCATGTGGATGCCCCTGTACCAGAAGTGATAGCAGATTTGGTGAAGCTATCTGGGTATCGAATTATATTGGAAGATAAAAGCCGTGCGTTAGAAACAAAAAAGATCAGCGTGGAAATGAAGGGAGTTCCTTTTTGGGAGGCGCTTGAAACAATAGCGATGAAGGCAAACTTATTGGAAGTAGCAGGCATTCAGGGAGCAGTGGGATATCCAATTAGGTTTGAATTCCCGAAGCCGAAGGTATTTCCGAGAGCCGTACCAAAACAGGTGCCTCCAGCAGTGCCTCCAAAACAAGTGGAGGAGCCAAAGAAGGGTGTAAAAAATGAAGTGGCGCCGCAGGATATCCGGGTTTCATTTGTACCTCAGGAAAACGCCCAGCAAATTGTGCCTCCCCCAGTTTTACCCCAACCTTTATTGCCTCCAGGAATTGGGCAGATTGCAATAGGGATGGACCAAGCACCTGCCGCACTCATTAAAGAAAAAGTGATCATTCTTAAAGAAGGAAAATTTGATTTATTACTAACAGATAACCGATCCGCTTACAGGATTCGCTTGTTAAAAACTCCTGAAACAGTGTTTGGGAAACCTGACGATAAGAACATCCTTATTGGTTTGGAAGTTACGCCTGAACCGCGGTTTAAATTGCAGGAAATCACCGGAGTAAAAATCACGAAAGCTGTTGATGAATCTGGCCAGATATTACAGCAAGATACCACTATTTTACGCAATGTTATACTTGCCCCGTCTCTGACTGAGCCAAATTGGATTATAGCAAGGCCTATTCAAGCACTAGTTCAGGAAGGGTTTTCTAAAAGGGTTGTTGATTCTAAAGTACCGATTCATTTTCTTAAGGCACAAAAAGAATCCAAGAGCATTCAGATGCTTGAGGGTAAGCTTATTTTGCAGGTTTTTGACGATTCAAAACCTATCCTTGAAATAACGAATATCGAGAAGGAAGTGGGGAAAAAGATCGAAGGAAAATCAGGTGCATGGATTAAAATTAACGAGTGTAAAAAAAATACTAAAGGGTCCCACTCTCTGCGCATCGAATATGATATTCCGGCGGATGCGGACCCTGCAAATGCTCAAAATGATTGGGTCCAAAGAGGAGGGAATAATTGGGTCAAGAATGGTGTTTGGGTTTCGGATGGTATGTTTCTTAATATGGTTTGCGGGGTAGATCTGGGCGGGTTTATAGTATTTGATGTAGAGGGCAAAGCTTTGACCCCCGAATCTTCTACCTCCAGCATTCGGCTTGGCCCGGGTGGCCCCAAGGGAAGTAGAAATGTCACTTATCCCGCAAACTCGAAGCCGCCTTTCAAAATCGTATACGAAGGTGGAACTCCAACCACTGTTGAAGTACCTTTTAGTTTAAAACTTGTACCTCTGCATTAATTTTCTCTTATTGGCGTGTTATTCCTCTGTTGTAGTTTCTTTTGATGACATCATTTGAAAGGATTTTATTCATGTTTAAATTCTGGCGGTTTACACCTGTTGCGTTAGTTTTGGCTTTGGCAGTAGGCTCGTTCGCAATTTCTTACGCTCAAGAATCCAGACAAGAAGCTTCTAAGGTTCAACTTCCCGCAGATACCCAAGCACTGATCCATCTTAATTTCCGTGCCATGATTGATTCCCCCCTTGCAAAAAAAATGGGTATTGAAAAAGAAATTATCAAAGCTCTAGACTTCGATATCGAATTCATTGCCGAAATTGGTTTCGACCCACTCAAAGATATCGATTCCATCACTATTGCTGCGCCGGGTGGTGGTGACATGGAAAAAGGCCTCATCATCGTTGCAGGCAAGTTCAAAGCAGATAAGCTTGTAGCAAAAGCTAATGAAGAAGCTAAAAACAACGAAGACAAAGTAAAAATCCACAAGGCGGGCGATAAGACTATTTTCGAATCGAAAGACTTCTTCCCTGACCAACAAGTTCCCATGTTCATGATGATCGCATCCAACAGCACCATCCTCGCTTCCACACAAAAAGAATATCTTGAAAAAGCTTTTGCTAACTCTGGCAGCAAGCTTGCAAACAAAGATTTCTCCGCACTCGTAGAGAAACTTGATCCCGATCTTGCCATTTCCATGGTTACTGTCAGCAGTGCTTTTCCTAGTAAAGCCATTCCAGAACCTTACAAGGCTATCATCGAAGGCATTGATTCAATCATTGGCGGTATTGGCATCGACGAAGATGTTACCCTTCAAATCAATGTGTTCACCAAGGATGAGGATTCTTCAAAGAAACTGAAGGAGACCATGGATCAAGGGATGGCACAAGCTTTGGGTTTCCTTGGTTTGATGGCTGCCCAGGAAAAAGAACTCACCCCTGTTTTGGAATTTGTCAAATCGATGAAGACCAGTTCCAAGGCAAAGATGCTGTCATTGGAAGGCAAGTTGCCAGGCAAAATGATTAAAGATGCAATTTTGGGTTCGAAGTAAACTTCTTTGAACTCATTGAAACACAAAAGGCTTTCCCTTATTTCGGTAGGGGAAGGCCTTTGTTATTACTAAACTTTTGCAAAATTAAAATTCAGATTGCAAATATAGGTTCTTAACATTTTATAACAAAGAAAATAGGATGTCGCAGGACACGCTATAACATTCAAGCCAATGGGAGATTAACGATGTTATCAGTGTGCTGACAGAAGAATCTGCAGGGGTTGAGCAGTAATTACGGAGTCCTCGCCAAGCGGAGCCCAATACTGCAGATCCGAGCGGTCGGCGTGAAGAAGAACCGATAGGAAGAACGAGCAGCCGAATCATTGAGGTCGAAAGACCCCCCGCAACAC
>Ga0255087_1000167_pt1 | contig 30121 bp, 25 predicted proteins | sample Colum_Miss_RepA__FD_188561 | JGI IMG/M metagenome (GOLD analysis project Ga0255087, IMG submission 188561) | Freshwater microbial communities from Columbia River, Oregon, United States - Colum_Miss_RepA_8d | ecosystem: Environmental > Aquatic > Freshwater > River | place: USA: Oregon | collected...
GGCGATAGACAAACTGCTCCTGGCCCATATGGTCGTAGAGCTGATTGAGCAGGTCATCGGCTTCGTTGTCGGGCATGCCCTCGATGCCGATCACGTAGGCACCACTCACAAAGAGCGCCGTGCGGCGCGTTTCAGGATGAATGCGCCCGATCGGATGGCTGCGCGTGCGCATTGCGGTATCGCTGTACACGATGGCCATGGAGCGGCCCGCTGCGCGATCCTTCTCGCCGTAGGCACCATTGGGTGCGTAGCCGCGGCGCGCCGAGTGGATCGCCATGCGGCCTTCAACCTGCGATTTGAGTGCCTTGGGCAGAGTGTCCCAGGCGGCGTACTGATCGGCGAACAGCGTGTCGCCACCCACCGGAGGAATCACGCAGCCATAGAGTGCTGTGCCGGCTGGCGGTACGGGCAGAAAGCTCCAGTCGGAGTGCCAGTTTTCGGCGAAGAGCTTGGACTTTTCGTCGGCCTCACGCTTGATCTCGACCACATGCTTGTGCCCCGGAATGGGCGCGATGTAGGGATCCTCGCCGCGCGGGCCGATCAGCAGGGTGAAGCGCTCAAGATCCTCGATGCTGAGGTCCTGGTCGGCAAAGGCAACCACCTGATGCTTGAGCCAGATCTGGCGTAACTCGGCCATTGTGGCCGCATCGAGCGGCTTGGACAGATCGACACCGCGGATGGTGGCTCCGCAGGATGCATCGGCCGGTTGAACCTGGATCATTGCCCTGTCTCCTTGAATAGCCGCCGATTGTTGTCCGCGCGGCAACCCGGGTCAAGACAAGGCCTTAAGATGACGGAATCGCTGGACTCCACCCGTCGAGGCTGTCGTGATCAAACCGCTTATTGCCGCCGCACTGATGCTGGCCCTGGCCCCCCTGCAGACCCTGGCGCAAACCGGTGCCGAGAACTGGCCAAACAAGCCGGTCCGCATCATTGCGCCCTTCCCGCCGGGTGGCACGGTGGATCAGCTCTCCCGTCTGCTCGCTCCGGTGTTGTCCCAGTCGCTCGGCCAGCCGGTGCTCATCGAGAACCGACCGGGTGCGGGAGGTGCGATCGGCACGGGGCTCGCGGCCAAGGCAGCCCCTGACGGACACACCTTCGTGATGGTGTTCGATACCCATGCGGTGAATCCGAGTCTGATTCCGACCATGCCGTACGACACCCGCACCGATCTCGCGCCCATCATGCTGATCGCCACGGGTGCCATGGTGCTCACCGCGCATCAGAGTCAGCCGGTCAAGACCTTCCCGCAGATGCTGGCTGAGGCCCGCGCCAAACCGGGCTATCCCAACTACGGCACGATCGGCACCGGCAGCCTGGCCCATCTGGCCATCACGCAGCTGGGCGCCATGGCGGGCTTCTCGCCCACCCATGTGCCCTACAAGGGCGGGGGCCCGCTCATCCAGGATGCGATCGCAGGCCATGTGCCAATCTCGATCATGAGCGTGGCCCTGGCTGCGCCGCACATCAAGGCGGGCACCCTCACTGCCCTGGCCGTGAGCACGGCCCAGCGCGATCCGGTGCTGCCCCAGGTGCCCACCATTGCCGAGCAGGGCGTGGCCGGATTTGATGCCACCGCCTGGTGGGGCTTTCTGGCTCCTGCCAAGGTCCCGCCAGCCATTTTGAACCGCATGCATGGCGAACTGGTCAAGGCTCTGAACGACCCCACCGTGCGAGAGCGCATGGCCTCTCAGGGCATGAACCGGGTGGCCTCTTCGCCCCAGGAATTCGCGACTTTCATTGAAGACCAGCGCACCAAGTGGGCCAAGGTCGTCAAGGACTTCAACATCAAGGCAGGAGACTGATGGCACTTCCGGCAGCCGCACCCCGCAAACCCTTGCACACCCGCAGCATCGTGTGCGATGGCTACCGGCGTGAGGATGGCGACTTCGACATTGAAGCCCGCATCCTCGACGTCAAGGCCTATGCCTACACCGAACCCTTCCGCGGTCGTCGCGAGCCGGGTGATCCAGTGCACGAGATGTGGGTTCGCCTGACCGTCAGCCCGAACATGACTGTGCGTGGCATCGAGATCGACATGCCCCAGACCCCCTATGGCACCTGTCAGGGCGCAAGAGCGGCTTTCCAGAAGCTGGTGGGTGCCAGCATCGGGCCGGGCTGGCGCAAGGCAGTGAACGAGGCGGTGGGCGGGGTGAGCGGATGCACGCATGTGCGCGAACTGCTCTTTCCTATGGCTACCGTCGCCTTTCAGACCATCGGTGGATGGTCATCCGACGAATCCGAAAACACGGTCCGCGCCCAGGCCACCGAGCAGCCCGTGCAGCGCAAAAGCAAGCCCTATTTCCTCGATGGTTGCATCTCCTGGGCATCTGACGGTGAGATCGTGGCCCAGCTGCATCCCGAGTACGCCAAACAACCGGGCAGTCGAGCTGATTGAATCCGGCTCAGGATCGATGCGGCAGCAGAATCTCGAAGCAGCTGCCTCGACCTGGCCCGTCGCTGCGGGCCATGACCGTTCCCCCGTGCAGCATCACCAGCCGGCGCACCAGCGCCAGGCCAATGCCCAACCCACCCTGTGAGCGGTTGACACCGTCGTCAACCTGACGATAGAGCTCGAAGATGGGCTCCAGTTCGTCCGGCTGCAGACCGATGCCTTGATCGGTGACACGGATCTGAACGTGGTTGGCACTGAGGGACACGGTCAGGTCGATGGGCTGACCTGAATCACTGTATTTGCTGGCATTGGAGAGGAGATTTTCAATGATCTGGACGAGGCGGACCCGATCGGCCTGGATCACGACAGCCTCTCGGGGACACTGCAAGCGCAAGGGCTGAGCCCGGGCCATGAGCCTGTCGTGAAGGGAATCGGCGGCCTCCTGCAAGACCTCCTGCAAAACCAATGACTGCAGCCTCAACTCGAGCCGGCCTCGGCTAATCCGCGCCACATCGAGCAGATCGTCCACCAGGCGAATCAGGTGCCCAAGTTGCCGATCGCCCAAGGCCACCATCCGCTGGCTCAGGGGGTCGTCGCGGGTTCGGGCCTGCAGCAGGGCCAGCGCGTTTCGCAGGGGCGCCATGGGATTGCGCAACTCGTGGGCGAGCATGGCCAGGAACTCGTCCTTGCGATGATCCGCCTGTTCGAGCGCCTGGATGGCACGCTCCCGAGCGGCCTGTACGTGAGCGAGGCGGTCGGCCGCCTCGAGCAGCGCTTGCCGCAGTGCCTCGACCTCGGTAATCCGGCTGGGATCGGTCTCCATCGACTCACCCGCGGCAAGCCGAGCTGCATGCTGCTTGAGGGACCCGACTTGCCGTTCGAGATAGCGGCCGGCGATTCGACTGGCAACAATGCCCAGAACAAGAAGCGCCAGCCCCACGATCAACAGCGTCATCAGTGACCGACGCAAGGGTTGGGTTGCAAGCGAGGCGTCTTCGCCCACGACCACCGTCCATCCATTGGACATCTGTTGCCAATGCACACGATACGGCTGACCGCTCAAATTCTCGGTCTGCGCGGCCCCCTCGCGTGGCCGGGCAAGCATCAGGGCCTGCCGCTGCGCGCCAATGAATGAACCGAGATAGCGTTGCGCATCCCGGTTGCGCGCGATGACGCGATACTGACGATCCAGAAGGGTCACGAAAAGCGAATCATCGGATTGAGGCGCCAGGATCGCCGAAAGTGCCAACGGCCGGAGTTCTGCGTGGACCACGCCGACCACGGTTCGATCACTCAGGACGGGCAAGGCCACGCCCACCCTGACGTGTCCGGTGCCTGAGTCATGCAACCCGTCGGAATGGGCGGGAAAACCGGTACTCAGAACACCTTGTACATGGGCGGCGGCCGCATCGGACAGGACCGGTGCCTTTGTCCTGGAAACGCTTGCGACCTGGGTCTGTGCCACCGCCCGACCTCGGGGGTCTGTCAGCGTCAGACTGTCCCAGATCGGGTTGTACCCCAGGACCCGGTCCGCATCGGCACGGAACTCTGCCAGATCCAGTTCATGATGCAGCAGCGTATCGCTGAGCATTCTCAGTTCGCGGTGATGCGTTTCAAGCTCGCGCTCAAGAGCCAGGGTCTGTGTCTGAAGCAGTTGCTGCAGATCCGATTCGCCATTGGTTCGACCCTCTTCCCACACGCGGTTGAGCAAAAACAGGGCGAAGAGCACCATCGGCAGCACCGCCACAAGGGGCAACAAGGCCAATACCGCTCGCAGGGACAGAACCCGAAATGGAACAAGGCGCATGGGGCGAATCCTTCGGGGACAACATGCTGAGCCTGGGATCCTGGCACGGCGCCATCCGGGTCAGGGCCGGTCAGGACCGGTCAAGGGCGACTGTCAGCCAAGGCTAGATTGTCCGCCCGATCGCCGCCCAATAAGGCGCGCGCAGATCCTTCTTGAGCACCTTGCCCAGTGCATTGCGTGGAAACTCGGTACGCCACTCAAGCGCCCCCAGACGCTGATGCTTGGCCAGCCGCTCATTGGCCCAGGCCATGAGCTCGGCTTCGGCCAGGTGCTGCCCTTCGCGCGCGATCACCAGCGCCAACGGGGTTTCGCCCCAGCGTTCATGCGGAATGCCGATCACCGTGACGTCCTGCACTGCCGGATGCTGGGCCACGATCTGTTCGATGTCGGCAGGGAACACATTGAAGCCCCCGCTGATGATCATGTCCTTCTTGCGATCGAGAATCGACAGGAAACCATCCGCGTCGAGCCGACCGATGTCCCCGGAGCGAATGAAGGTACGGCCACGCTCATCGCGCCAGATGAGTTCGGCCGTGGCCTGGGCTCGGCCGTGATAGCCACGCATCATGCCAGCGCCAAAGGCCGCGATCTCACCAATCTCGCCGCGCGGCAGTTCGCGGCCGTCATCGCCGAGAATGCGGATCTCAAAGCCCATCACCGGCGTGCCCACCGTGGTGAACTTGTCTTCGGGATGCCAGGGCTTGAGCATGGTGGCAAAGCCCTCGGAGAATCCATAGAGCTCGATCACACAGGGACCAAAGCGCGCAATGACCTCGCGCTTGGTCTCGGTGCGCAGGGGCGAGCCGGCCGACAGGATCACCTCCAGGCGAGGGGCATCGCGCGGGGCATCAAACTCGGCGAGCGCCGGATGGGCCAGCACCATGAGGCTCTGCGAGGGCACCAGAAAGGTGTGAGTGATGCGCTCGGTACGCAGGAGCTCGAGAAACCGGGCCACATCAAAGCCCTGCATCACCACCAGCGTACCGCCCACGAACAGCACCGGAAGCATCATCAGCCAGGTGCCGTTGGAATAGAGCGAGGTGGTGGTCAGGGCTCGCGAGGTGTCCCTGAAGCCCATCTCGATCGCATTGGAAAAGGCCCAGTGCAGGCGGGCCCGATGGGTCTGCACGATGCCCTTGGGCAGGCCCGTGGTGCCCGAGCTGTAGATGATGTTGAAGGCATCATCCTGATTCAAGCGCACATCCGGCAAGTCAGTGGGCATGCCCTCCAGAAAGGCCTCGAGCGAGGTCCATGCGGCCGGGCGGGCTGATGGCCCAGATGCTGCCTCGCCATGCAGCACCCGCAGATCTACGCGAACGCAGCCAGGCGAACGCTCATGGCCATCGAGCCGGGCCTGGAAATCCGGGGTGGCCACCACCCCGATCGCACCACTGTCTTCAATCAGGGCCACAAGCTGCTCGCCGGTGAGCAGGCCCGAGAGCGGTACGGCACAGCCTCCTGCCCGCGCAATGCCGAATACGGTCTCGAGCATCTCGACGCAGTTGCCCATCAGGACAGCCACCCGGTCGCCGCGCTGCAGACCACGCTGCAGCAAGGCATGGGCCGTGCGGCTGATGTTGGCATCAAACTCGCCCCAGGTGCGATGCACCTCGCCACAGATCACGGCCGTCTTGCGCGGCTGAAACCGGGCATGGCTGGCGAAGAGTTCAGTGATCAGGACCTGCGGGTCATCGAGGGTGTCGGTTTGGCTCATCTGAAAAAACACGGTGAATAACCCAGGTGGGTCAAGGTCCAGGGATTCCGCAGGCTCGCATCATTCAGACGCTGACCCCCAGATATGCAAAGACCGCCCGAAGGCGGCCCGAGTACTGTCCGAAGCGGGGCTGCCCGAAAGCAGCCCGCACATCAGACGTGGTGATTCTCAGCGGCCGTAGACCTTGCCGAAACGCACCCAGTTCTTGCCGTCCCAGCGCTGCAGCTGCTGGCGCTCGATCGGGAAGAAATCATCGGGCCCGGTCTTGACGTTCACGCCCGGCAGCAGCATGGGCAGGTTGTGCTCGATGTTGGCCGCGGTCTTCATGATGTTGTCGCGAGTCAGGTTGTCGCCTGCCTTCTTGAGCACTTCAACCAGGCTCTGCGAGACCGTGTAGGCATAGACGTTGTTGGCATCCTTCAGATCACCGCCCGGGTAGTACTTGTCCATCCAGGCTTTCCAGTCGCGATATTCAGGCGTGGCTTGCCAGGCTGAGTCGGTCGGATCCTTGAGGTAGTAGGCCGTGATCACACCCACGGCATTCTCGGGGCCCGCCGGAATGATGGTGGCACCCACCGAGGCCGACACGCCATTGAGATAGTGCGTGGGCTTCCAGCCGATGTCGGCTGCCTTCTTGATGGCCTGGGCTGCGAACTTCGGGATGGTGATGTTGAAGAAGGTGTCGGCGCCCGAGGCTTTGAGCTCCACCATCTGGCTGTCGATGGTGGCATCGGTGGCCTCGTAGCTCACCTTCTTGACGATCATGGTCTTGGCCTTGTCGCCCAGGCCATCTTCAAAGCCCTTGAGGTAGTCGCGGCCGTAGTCATCGTTCTGATAGATGATGCCGATCTTGGCATTGGGCTTGGTCTCGAGGATGTGCTGCGCATAGATCAGCGCCTCGGACTGATAGCTGGGCTGCCAGCCCATGGTCCAGGGGTAGCCCTTGGGATCGCCCCACTTGGTGGCACCCGTGGCATTGAAGAGCTGGGGCACCTTCTTCTGGTTCATGTACTTGTGAACCGCAGAATTGGTGGGTGTGCCCAGAATGTTGAAGACGAAGAGCACTTCATCCTGCTCGACCAGTTTGCGGGTCATTTCAACCGTACGGGCCGGGTTGTAGCCGTCGTCGTAGGAGATGAAGTTGATGCGCCGCCCGTTGATGCCACCCTCGGCATTGACCTTGTCGAAGTAGGCCTTGATGCCCTTGCCGATCGTGCCGTACGACGATGCCGGGCCCGAATAGGGGCTCACGCCACCGATCTTGATTTCCTTGTCGTTCGCACCCGAATCGTATCTTTTCTGGGCGACAGCCGGACTGGAGATGAGCACGGCACCCAGGCCGGCCATCAGTGCACTCAGGAAGGTTCGTTTCATTGCAAAACCCTTTCTCAGGAAGCGGTAGGATCGAAACACAGGCAACACAGCCAACTCAGGCAACGCACAGGCATCGCAGGCAACTTCAGCGCCCCAACACCCGGCTCAACCGTCGAGCCCCGCAACCCCGGGGCTCGCATGAAGCTCATCGAGTCCGCCCGTTGCATGGCAACCGGCGGACCCCCATTTCATCAGCGACCGAAGACCTTGCCTTCGAGCACCCAGGTCTTGCCATTCCAGCGGGCCAGCTGGCCGCGCTCGATCGGATAGAAATCATCCGGGCCGGTCTTGACATTCACGCCCGGCAGCAACATGGGCAGGTTCATGTCGATGTTGGCGGCCTGCTTCATGATGTTGGCTCGGGTGAGTTCGTTGCCGGCCTGCTTGAGCACCTGCACCACGCCCTGCGCCATCGTGTAGCCGAACACATGGTTCAGATCCTTCAGGTCGCCGGTGGGCATGTGCTTCTGCATGAAGCCCAGCCACTCCTTGTACTCGGGCGTGTTGTGCCACTGGGCGTCGGTCGGATCCTTGAGATAGAACACCGACAGAATGCCCACGCCATTCTCGGGGCCTGCGGGCATCATGACCGCACCCACCGAGTTGGACACGTTGTTCAGGTAATGCTGGGGTTTCCAGCCGATCTCGGCCGCCTTCTTGATGGCCTGAGCGGCAAACTTCGGCGTGGTGATGTTGAAGAACACATCGGCACCCGAGGCCTTGAGCTCCACCATCTGGCTGTCGATGGTCGGATCGGTCACCTCGTAGGTGAGCTGCTTGACCACCATGGTCTTGGCCTTGTCGCCCAGACCATCGAGGAAGCCCTTGAGGTAGTCCTTACCATAGTCGTCGTTCTGGTACAGGATGCCGATCTTGGCGTTGGGCTTGGTCTCAAGCAGATGCTGCGCGTAGATCTTGGACTCGCCCTGGTAGTTGGGCTGCCAGCCCATGGTCCAGGGGAAGTTCTTGGGATCACCCCACTTGGTGGCGCCGGTGGCCACGAAGAGCTGGGGCATGCGCTTCTGGTTCATGTACTTGTGGATGGCCGAGTTGGGCGGGGTGCCCAGCACGCCCACCGTGGCCAGCACTTCTTCTTCCTCGACCAGCTTGCGGATCTGCTCAACCGTTTTGGCGGGGTTGTAGCCGTCGTCAAGCGAGATGAACTTGATCTGGCGGCCATTGACGCCACCCGATGCATTGATCATCTTGAAGTAGGCATCCATGGTCTTGCCGATGGCGCCGTAGGCCGACGCCGGTCCCGAGTAGGGATTGACGTTGCCGAGCTTGATTTCCTTGTCAGTCGCGCCCGAATCGTATTTCTTCTGGGCAATGGCCGTGCCGGAGAAGGCGGCCAGGGTCAGGCCGGCCAGCGCCGTCGCAAGAAAGGTGCGTTTCACGAGAGTTTTCCTTCTGGGGATGAAGTTGCCGAGGTTGAGGCCGGACGCAGCCGGCTCCAGATCTTGCTGACCAGACCCGCCGCCCCACTGGGCATGAGGTACATCAGCAGGATGAGGAAGGTGCCGTAGATCGCCCAGGGCGCAGACTTGGAGATCTCGTCGGCGACATTGGGCACGTACTGGATGAAGATGGCGCCGGCAATGGCGCCCGGAATGGATGCCAATCCGCCCACCACCACACCGACCAGCAGCGTGATCGACAGGAACGAGGTGAAGCTGTCGGGCGAGACAAAGGCCACCACCGAGGCCGATAGACCGCCCGCCACACCCGTGAAGGCCGCCGACACCCCGAAGGTGATCGACTTGAACACCGGCAGATTGATACCCATGGCCGACGCTGCGATGGGATGGTCACGAATGGCCACCAGGGCACGGCCCACCCGGCCACGCAGCAGGCGCCATGCGATCAGGAACATGATCAGCAGCACGAAGAGCGTGTAGAAATACAACCAGCGATCAGCCGACAGGGGCTGGCCCAGGATGCTGAGCTCAAAGGGCGGCTCGGGCTTGGACAGCACGATGCCCTGCACGCCGCCCGTCCAGTGCTCGATCTTCTTGTACTTGAGCATCTGCGGCACAGCAAGTGCTAGGGCGAAGGTGGCCAGGGCCAGATAGTGACCGCCGAGCCTCAGCGCCGGAAAGCCCATCAGAAAGCCAAAGACAAAGCACAGCACAGCCGCAAAGGGCAGGGTGGCCCAGTAGGGCACGCCCGCGCCATCCATCAGGATGGCTGCACCGTAGGCGCCGATGGCATAAAAGGCTCCGTGGCCGAGCGAAATCTGGCCGTTGTAGCCGGTGAGGATGTTGAGCCCCAGGATGGCGATGGCATAGATCATCACCATGTTGAACTGGAATACCCGGAAGTTCTTGACCAGGAAGGGCAGCACGCAAAGTACTGCCAGCAGCACGAGGCCGCCGATCCAGACGAGTTTCTTGTTGCTGGCGTTCATACCCGGGTCACCACCGCTTTGCCAAACAGGCCATCAGGACGAACGATGAGCGTGCCCACGATCAGAACGAGGGCCACCGTCAGCTTGAGTTCGGTACCGATCACATAGGCGCCCAACAGATTCTCGAGCACCCCCACGATGAATCCGCCAATCACCGCACCCCAGGGATTGTCGATGCCCCCCAGCAGCGCCGCAGCGAACCCGTAGAGCAGGATGCCGCCCATCATGTTGGGATCGAGGAACACGATCGGGGCCACCATCATGCCGGCCACCGCGCCAATGGCTGCGGCCAGACCCCAGCCCATGCCGAGCATCCAGGACACCCTCACCCCCACCAGCCGTGCCGACTCGGGGTTCTGGGCGGCCGCGCGCATGGCCAGGCCCAGGGGCGTGAACTTGAAGAAGCAGTACAGGGCCACCAGCACCACCAGGGTCACACCGATGGAGCCGATGTCATGGGCGCTGAAGTACTTGGTCTCAAAGAAGGTGCCCTTGGGGAAGGGGCTGGGGAAGGACTTGATCGTGTGATCAAAGATCCAGCCGGCCACGGCGTTGAAGATCACCAGCAAGCCCACGAACACGATCACGTTGGTGAGCACGGGGGCCTTTTCGACGGGCTTGAGCACGGTGCGCTGAATGATCAGACCCAGCGCAAACGAGATCGCCACCGTGAGAAAGAACGCTCCCCAGTAGGGCCAGCCGGCGTTGATGAGCGCCCAGGCAATGAAGGTGGAGAAGGTGGCCATCTCGCCCTGGGCGAAGTTGATGTGGTGGGTGGCCTGGTGAATCATGACCAGCGCCAGACCCACAGAGGCATAGATGCCCCCGTTGGCGATGCCGGCAAAGATCTGGTGAAGGAAGGCTTCCATCGTCGGTTGTCTCGTGTGTCGATTCGTTGGGCTTACGATCCGGAGATCTCAGTGGCCAAGGTAGACCTTGCGGATGGTCTCGTCGTTACGGATCGTCTCGCTCGGCCCGGAAATCACGATGCGGCCGGTCTCGAGCAGGTAGGCCTGGTGGGCCAGCCCGAGTGCGAGGTTGGCGTTTTGCTCGACCAGCAGCATGCTGACCTTCTCCTGCTCGTTGATCTGACGCAGGATCCGGAAGATCTCGGCCACGATGAGCGGGGCCAGACCGAAGGAGGGCTCATCGAGCAGCAGCAGGCGCGGACGCAACATGAGGGCCCGGCTGATGGCCAGCATCTGCTGCTCGCCGCCCGAGAGCGTGCCGGCCTGCTGGTTGCGCCGTTCCTTCAGACGCGGAAAGCGCGCATAGGCCTTCTCGAGATCGACCGCGACCTCGGCCTTGTCCTTGCGCACGTAGGCCCCAAGCCGCAGATTTTCTTCGACCGTGAGCGCGGTGAAGGTGCCGCGACCATCGGGCACCTGGGCCACCCCCATACGAACGACCGACTCGGTGGACTTGCCCACCAGCTGCTGGCCATCGAAGAGCACGCTGCCGCTGGTGCGCACGGCCTGACAGACCGCACGCAGCGTGGTGGTCTTGCCGGCGCCGTTGGCACCCAGGATCGTGGTGATCTGGCCCTGGGCCAGCGCAAAATCGATGTCGAACAGGACCTGGGTCGGCCCGTAGGAGGCCTTGAGGCCCTTGACTTCAAGCAACTCAGGCATCGGCCGGCGCTCCGAGATAGGCTGCAATCACTTCGGGGTGTTGCTGGATTTCGGTGGGGGTGCCTTCAGCGATCTTCTTGCCGAAGTTAATGACCACCACCTTGTGGGAGACCGCCATCACCAGACTCATGTGGTGTTCAACCAGCAGCACGGTCACGCCCAGACGGGCATTCACGTCACGGATCTGATCTTCAAGGCCCGCCATTTCGTCGTGGTTCAGGCCGGCTGCGGGCTCATCCAGGAGCAGCAGTTTGGGATCGGCCGCCAGCGCGCGGGCCATTTCGACCCGCTTCTGGATCCCGAAGGGCAGATCGCCCACCAGACGCTGGGCGTGGGGGGTGAGCTTCATGTAATCCATGATCTGGGCGGCGCGATCGCGCAGACGCTCTTCCTCGGCCTTGACCGATCCCAGGCCCAGTGCGCTGGCCAGAAAGCCCGCCTTGGATCGGCAATGCGCGCCGATCATGACGTTGCGCTCGACCGAGATGGTCTTGAACATCGCCAGGTTCTGGAAGGTGCGCCCGATGCCGAGACCCGCCATGTCGTGCGCGGGCGTAGCCGTGATGGACTTGCCTTCGAAGTGAATGTCGCCGTCCTGGTACTGGTAGAGGCGACTGAGGCAATTGAAGAGGGTGGTCTTGCCGGCACCATTGGGGCCGATCAGCCCGCAGATGCCGCCTTTCGGAACATCGAAGGTCACCCCGTCAAGGGCCACGATGCCGCCGAATCGAACTGTGACGCCCCGCACACTCAGCAGGGCCTGGCCGCTGTCAGTCATCCGTCTCCGTCCACTGGTTGATGCTGCCGTGTATTGATGCAGCCGTCTGCGGCACGGACGGCCTTCAACGACTGCGAGGTAGGCTTATAAACCGGAGCAGCGCACAAAAGCAAACGAAAGCGGAATGGCCTCAGGCGGGAGCGGGGGAAGCGGCATTCCCTTTGGGTAATGAACGCCTGTCCGTTCATCCGGCCGAAGCGGGCGTCCATGCCCTGAACCGGGATCAGCGAGCCGCAGGCAAGCCACACTGCAACCCTGGCTCATCATGAATCCCTCAGGTTGCGTCTGAATTGAACCCCGCCGTTGTCACCCCTGGCGCCGCAGCCGGCACCGTGCTGTCCGGTCTCGCCCGTGCTTTGGTTCAGCAGCAGTTGCTGCGCCTGGAGCAGGCGGTGGCCATTCAGAAAAAAGCCGATGCAGCCCGTTCGCGCTTCGTGGACGAGGTGGTCCAGCTGGCTGACTTTCCGCCCGCACGCCTGGCGCGATTCGCTTCCGAGACGTTCGGACTCCCCCTGCTCGATCTGCAGGCGCTGCAGGCCTCGGCACTGGCCACCGATCTGATCGATCCGAGATTGTTGCTGGAGAGCCGGATCGTCCCGGTGGCCAAACGGGGCAGCCGGCTCACGGTGCTGCTGTCCGATCCGACCGATCTGCAGGCCATCGACCGTGTGAAGTTCCATGCCCAAGCCACCGTCGATCCGGTGGTGGTCGAGCATGACAAGCTTTTGCGGCTCATCGAAAAGCTTGGACGGTCCACGACCCAGGAACTCGATCAGCTCGTGGGCGATGGACTTGACGTCACCCTGCTGCCCGAGGACGTGCCGCCTCCTGCGGAGGAAGCCAGCGACGTCGACGATGCACCGATCGTCAAGTTTCTGCAGAAAGTCCTGATGGATGCCATTCACGCAGGCGCCTCGGACATTCACTTCGAGCCCTACGAAAAGTACTACCGCATCCGTTTCCGCGTCGACGGTGAGCTGCGGGAGGTAAACCAGCCCCCCCTGGCCATCAAGGATCGGCTGGCCTCCCGGATCAAGGTCACTTCGCGGCTGGACATCTCGGAAAAGCGCCTGCCCCAGGATGGCCGCATGAAGCTGGTGCTGTCGGCCCAGCGGACCATCGATTTTCGCGTGTCCACCCTGCCCACGATCTTCGGCGAGAAGATCGTGATGCGGATCCTGGACCCCTCTCAGGCCAAGCTCGGCATCGATGCGCTGGGGTATGAGCCCGACCAGAAGGAAAAACTGCTGGAGGCCATTCAGCGACCCTATGGAATGGTGCTGGTGACCGGACCCACGGGATCGGGCAAGACGGTTTCGCTCTACACCTGCCTGAACATCCTGAATCAGCCGGGCGTGAACATCTCGACCGCGGAAGACCCCGCCGAGATCAACCTGGCCGGAATCAACCAGGTCAATGTCAACGAGAAAGCCGGCCTGACCTTTTCGGCCGCGTTGCGCTCGTTCCTGCGACAGGATCCGGACGTGATCATGGTCGGTGAGATTCGCGACCTCGAGACGGCCGACATCGCGATCAAAGCCGCTCAGACCGGTCATATGGTTCTGTCGACCCTGCACACCAACGACGCACCGACCACGCTCACGCGCATGATGAACATGGGCATTGCGGCCTTCAACATTGCCTCGTCAGTGACCCTGATCACGGCTCAACGCCTGGCTCGCCGGCTGTGCCCCCACTGCAAGCAGCCCGTCGATCTCGATGAAGATGCATTGCGACAGGCCGGGTTTCATGAGGCCGATCTCGACGGCAGCTGGAAGCCCTATCGACCCGTCGGCTGTGACCGGTGTACCGATGGCTACAAGGGCCGGGTGGGCATCTATCAGGTGATGCCCGTCAGCGAGGAGATACAGCGCATCATCCTCGCCAATGGCAATGCCATGGAGATCGCCGACCAGGCCCGACGCGAGGGGGTCGCCGACCTTCGGGAGTCAGGGCTGCGCAAGGTGAAAGCTGGCCTCACCTCGATCGAAGAGGTGCTGGGTGTGACCAATATTTCCTGAGTATCCCGATATGGCCTCCGCCTCCCTTTCGACTGCCCGCAAGATCAAGGATTCGACCTTTGTATGGGAGGGTCGAGACCGCAACGGGCGGATCGTGCGGGGAGAAATGCGTGCACCCTCGGCCAATGTGATCAACGCCACGCTGCGCCGTCAGGGGATCAATGTGGTGAAGGTCAAGAAACAGGCCTTCCGGCGGGGTCGAAAGATCACCGAAAAGGACATCACGCTTTTTACGCGACAGCTTTCAACCATGATGAAAGCCGGCGTACCGCTGCTGCAGTCATTCGATATCGTGGCCAAGGGCACCGACAACCCGTCGGTCGCCAAGCTGTTCTCGGAGATCAAGGCCGATGTCGAGACCGGGACCTCGTTGTCTGCAGCCTTCAACAAGTACCCGCTCTATTTCGATGCCCTGTTCTGCAACCTCATTCATGCAGGTGAACAGGCAGGCATTCTGGATGACCTCCTCGATCGACTGGCCAGCTACAAGGAGAAGATGCTGGCCATCAAGAGCAAGATCAAGTCGGCGATGTTTTACCCGGCAGCCGTGGTGGCGGTCGCCATCGTCGTGGTGACGGTCATCATGTTGTTCGTGATCCCGGCCTTCAAGGGCGTGTTCTCGAGTTTCGGGGCGGATCTGCCGGCGCCGACGCTGCTGGTGATCGCAATGTCCGACTTCACGGTCGAGAACTGGTACTGGATCTTTGGCCTGCTGGGTGGAGGCCTCTATGCCTTGATGCAGGCCTGGAGGCGCTCGCCGGCCGTCCAGCAGTTCATGGATCGCGCCCTGCTTCGTGTTCCGGTGTTCGGCGATGTGGTGCGCAAAGCAACCATCGCGCGGTGGCTGCGCACCCTGTCGACCATGTTTGCCGCCGGGGTTCCGCTGGTCGAGGCGCTTGACTCGGTCGGGGGCGCGTCGGGCAACGTCGTCTATCTGCAGGCGACACGCAAGATCCAGGCCGAGGTCTCAACCGGCACCAGCCTCACCACATCCATGGGCAATGTCCAGGTCTTTCCGAACATGGTGCTGCAGATGGCCTCCATCGGAGAGGAATCAGGTGCGCTCGATTCGATGCTGTCCAAGGCGGCCGATATCTTCGAGCGCGAGGTCGATGATGCCGTGGCCAGCCTGTCATCGCTGCTCGAGCCGATGATCATGGTTTTCCTGGGCACCATCATTGGCGGGCTGGTGGTGGCCATGTACCTGCCGATCTTCAAACTGGGTCAGGTGGTCTGACCGGTTTGTGCCGGCAGGAACACGACCTTGGCGCAGGATGACGTCGCTCAGGCCCGTGTGCTGCAATCAGGCACACTGTCGGCCTGACTGAGCCTGTGATGACCGAATTCCAACAGCTTGACCCCATGGTGCTGATCGGCCTGGCCGGCCTGGTCGGACTGCTCATCGGCAGCTTTCTGAACGTGGTCATCCACCGGCTGCCGCGGATGATGCAGGCCGCCTGGGAGGCCGAGGCGGCCGAATTGCGCGGCGAATCGGTGGCCGAGAGCGGCCCCTACAACCTGCTGCGGCCCCGGTCGAGCTGCCCGCACTGCGGCACGCCCATTGCCGCCCATCACAATGTTCCTGTGGTGTCCTGGGTGATGTTGCGGGGCCGCTGCGCCCATTGCGCCACCCCGATTCCCGTGCGCTATCCCCTGGTGGAGGTGATGGGCGGCCTGCTCTCGATGGCGGCGGTCGCGCAGTTTGGGCCGACCCTCGCCGGGGTGGGCGCACTGGGCCTCGGGCTCGTGCTCCTCGCCCTCACCTTCATCGATCTCGATACCCAGCTGCTGCCCGACGACCTGACCCTGCCCCTGCTTTGGGCCGGCCTGCTGCTGAACCTGTGGGGCACCTTCGTGCCCTTGCACGAAGCAGTCATCGGCGCCATGGGGGGCTACCTCGCGCTCTGGCTGGTGTATTGGCTGTTCCGATTGGCCACGGGCAAGGAAGGCATGGGTTACGGCGACTTCAAGCTGCTGGCAGCCCTGGGGGCGTGGCTCGGATGGCAGGCCCTGCCTGCCATCATCCTGTTGTCTGCCCTGGTGGGTGCTGCCGTTGGCATCGGCCTGATCGTGTTTCGCCGGCACAACCGCGATACGCCGATTCCGTTTGGCCCCTATCTGGCGGGCGCCGGCCTGTTGGCACTGTATTTTGGTGAGCCGATTCAGGCTCTGATTCCACGACTCTGACGACGGGGATTCGATCGACTTGCGGTCGGTCTGAGCACGTGGTCGATCTGAGCACGTGGTCGATCTGAGCACGTGGTCGATCTGAGCACGTGGTCGATCTGACATCGGGCCGGCGCATGTGTAGCATCCCGCTGCATGAATCCTCTCTCCCGTCGCCCCGCCCTCGTGATTGGTCTGACAGGAGGCATTGGCAGTGGCAAAAGCACGGTCGCCGATCTCCTCGTCGAACGCGGTGGGGTCTTGGTGGACACCGACCAGATCGCCCACGAACTCACGGCACCCGGCGGGCAGGCGATGGACGCCCTGCGTGACGCCTTTGGGCCGGGCGTGATCGCAGCCGATGGCCGACTGGATCGTGCGGCCATGAGGGCGCGAGCCTTCTCCGACCCGCAGGCCCGCAAGCGTCTGGAAGCCATTCTGCACCCACTGATCCGGCACAGAACCGATACCGACATCGCGCGGGCGATCGGACAACATGCACCCTATGTGCTGGTGGCGGTGCCTCTGCTGGTCGAAGGGGGCCGCGCGAGGGAGCGCTTTTCGCGCATTCTTGTGGTCGACTGTCCGCCCGAGATCCAGATCCGCCGGGTGATGAGCCGCAGCGGACTGGAGCGCAGCCAGGTGCAGGCCATCATGGCCGCTCAGGCCAGCCGGGACCAGCGGCTGGCCGTGGCTGATGATGTGATCGACAACCAGGGGGAACTCGAGGCACTGCATCCCCAGATCGACCGGCTCGACCGGCTCTATCGGGTGGGTTTGTATTCCCCGGGGGAATGATTCAGAATCCATCGGCTCGCAAACCGCGCCCAGCGCAGCCCCCAGGACGTCCCTGCGTGGTGATCCTCTACGAATACCCGCTCAACGAACGAATCCGCACGCTGCTCAGGCTCGAGGATCTCTTCGAACGATTCGACCACTTCGCAGCGGCCACCGGTACGCTCGAGCATCATGTCGCCCTGACAACCCTCTTTGAGGTGCTTGACGCGACATCGCGCGCTGACCTGAAGTCCGACCTGCTGCAGGAACTCGAGCGGCAACGCCAGGCTTTGACAGGATTTCGTGACAACCCGGAGGTCTCGCGCGATGCCCTCGAGCGGGTCCTGGCCGACATCGATGCCACCTCACAGCGCCTGACCGCCACCACGGGCAAAACTGGGCAGCACCTGCGCGACAACGAATGGCTGATGAGCATTCGCAACCGTGCGGCAGTGGCCGGCGGGACCTGCGAATTCGACCTGCCTTCCTACCACGCCTGGATGCATCGCGATGCCGAGCGCCGTCGTGAGGAGATCCAGGGCTGGGAGGCGCCTTTCAGGCCCCTGCGCGATGCGCTGGGCATCGTGCTGAGCCTGCTGCGGGACTCGGCCACACGCACGCCGGTGAGTGCCCATCAGGGGGCCTATCAGCAGATGCTGGGCGGACGCGTGGTGCACATGCTGCAGGTGCGCATCGATGATGCGCTGGGCGCCATCCCTGAAATTTCAGCCAGCAAGCACATGATCTGGATCCGCTTCACCCAGCAGGGCGGCGACCTGCGTCCGCGGCCCTTTGAAGGGGCGGTGAGCTTCGAGATCGCCCTGTGCAGTCTGTAGTCGTGCGTTCAGTCCCCTGCCCCACCTGCCGACAGCCGGCGGAATTCAGTGCCACCAACCGGTTTCGGCCGTTCTGCAGCAAACGCTGCAAGCAGATCGATCTGGGAGACTGGGCCAGCGAGCGTTTTCGGATCGAGGGTCAGGAGGGCGAGGCCGACCCGGGCGAATCCGGCACCACGGGCCAACCACCGCTCAACAGCGCAACGCCCTGAGCCCCGTGGGCCTGAGCCAGGCTGCGATCGGGCACTGTCAGTCCTCCGAGCGCCATCACGGGCAATTCCGGTATCCCCAAGGTCTCGCCAAACCCGATCCAGCCCATCGTGGCTGCGCCAGGGTGGCTGCGCGTGGGCAGCACCGGACCGAGTACCGCGAGATCACAGCCCTGTTGGGCTGCCTGCGCAAGCTGCCCGGGATCATGGCAGGAAGCGAATACCCAGGGCAGCGCCGGCCGAGCCTTCAGCAAAGATAGATCTCGGGCCGTGAGATGGACTCCGTCGACCTGCGACCAGAACAGGGGCGCGTGGCGACTGCTGACGATCAGGCGCAGCGGCCGATGCATGCGCCAGTGCCAGAGACGTTCGAACAGTCGGGTGAGGTCGGCGGCTGGAAGATCCGGCTCGCGCAGTTGCACCCAGAGCTGACGCCCGGAATCGCCCTCAATCGCACTGAGCCCCTCGTCCAGGACCCGCTCGAAAGCCTGCACACCGATCTGGGCTGCACACGAAATCCGGTAGACCTCAGGCAGCTGCAGCCAGCGGATCGGGCGAATCGAGGCCGGCAACAAGGGGCGCAATTCAAGGGCCTGCGGATGGCGCCAGGCCAGCATCTGGCCCTCGCGGGCCTGCGGCTCACCCTGCCACGCCCGTACCCTGCGAAACATGAGCCTGACCGTGGCATGGGGGTAGGCGTGGCTGACCGTGATCCAGGGCACCGATCGCACGGCAGCCAGGCCCAGCTCCTCGGCCAGTTCGCGCGCCAGCGCCTCGGCCACGGGCTCACCCGGTTCGACCTTGCCCCCGGGAAACTCCCAGTAGCCGGCATAGGGCTTGCCCTCGGGCCGGCGGGCCAGCAGCACCTGCCCATCGGGGCGCTCGATGACCCCCACCGCCACATCGATGATGCGGGCTGCTCCTGCCGTCATGGCGGGCTGCTCAGGTCCGCCGTGAACGTGCCGCCGAGCTGCCAGCCCCCGGAGCGCGCCGCGATTTGCTCAGTCGCTTGCGGCCCGCCCAGTCGCGGGCAAACTGCCAGGCCACGCGGCCTGATCGCGAGCCCCGCTCCAGGGCCCAGCGCAGGGCATCCCCGCGCGATGCCTCAAGGTCAGACTCCGGGCAGCCATGATGGCGCAGCCAGTGCGCCACCACATCGAGGTAGTCATCCTGGCGAAACGGATAGAAGTGCACCCACAGCCCAAAACGCTCGGAGAGCGAGATCTTTTCCTCCGAGGTTTCGGCTGGATGGACCTCGCCGTCCTCGGTGTGATGGGCGGCCAGGTTTTCGCTCATGCGCTCGGGCATGAGGTGGCGCCGATTGCTCGTGGCATAGATCAGCAGGTTGTCGCTGGCCGCAGCCACGGAACCATCGAGGGCGACCTTCAGGCCCTTGTAGCCTGCCTCGCCTTCCTCAAAAGACAGGTCGTCACAGAAGACGATGAAGCGCTCGGTTCGGCCGGCGACCAGATCCACGATATCGGGCAGGTCGGTGAGATCGGTCTTGTCGACCTCGATCAAGCGCAGTCCCTGGGCGGCATAGGCATTGAGGCAGGCCTTGATCAGGGACGATTTGCCGGTGCCCCGCGAGCCCGTGAGCAGGACATTGTTGGCGGGCAGGCCCTGCACGAACTGGCGAGTATTGCGATCGACCAGGCTGCGGGCCTCATCGATGTGGTGGAGATCCTGCAGCGTGATGCTGGAACGATGATGCACCGGCTGCAGAACGCCCTGGCTGCCCAGACCGGTCTGGCGGCGACGCCAGCGCCAGGCCACCGCAGCCGACCAGTCGACCTCGATGGGACCAGGCAGCAGCGCGTCGAGTCGGTCGAGCAGGTGAAGAAGGCGGGGATCAAGCATGGTGTCGGGAGTCGGAGCAGGCCGCGGCCGGGCAGCCCGCGATTCAGGAGCGGTAGTCGGCGTTGATCGAGACATAGTCGTGCGAGAGATCGCAGGTCCAGACGGTGGTTGCGGCCGAACCACGATGGAGCACGACCCGCACGAGGATTTCGGCCGGCTTCATGACCCGCTGGCCATCTTCTTCGCGGTAGGCCGGGTGCCGCCCGCCTTGCGTGGCGACATGTACGTCGCCCAGGTAGAGATCGATGCCCGCGGGATCGAGGTCGGCGATCCCGGCATAACCGATGGCGCACAGGATGCGGCCGAGGTTGGGATCACTGGCAAAGAAGGCCGTCTTGATGAGCGGCGAGTGCGCGATTGCATAGGCCACAGCCGCCGCTTCGTCGGGATTGCCGGCCTGCTCCACCTGAACCGTGATGAATTTGGTCGCGCCTTCGCCATCGCGCACGATGGCCTGAGCGAGTTCGCGCGACACCTCGATGATGGCCTGGCGCAGGGCCAGCGCCTGCGGGCTGTTGGCGGTGTCGACCTTCATGCCACCGGCGCCTGTGGCGATCAGCACAAAGGAGTCATTGGTCGAGGTGTCGCCATCGATGGTGATGCGGTTGAAGCTGGCATCGGCCGCCTCGCGCACCCACTGCTTCACCAGCGCCTGGGGGATGGCCGCATCGGTGGCCACGAAGCCCAGCATGGTCGCCATGTTGGGCCGGATCATGCCGGCGCCCTTGGCAATGCCGCTTACCACGGCGCTCACACCACCCACCTCGATGCGCCGCGACACGGCCTTGGGCAGCGTGTCGGTCGTCATGATGGCTTCAGCCGCTTGCGCCCAGTGGGCGGCCTGCAGGTCGGCCACTGCCGGGGCCAGGCCGGCCAGCAAACGATCCATGGGCAAGGGCTCGAGAATCACCCCGGTTGAAAAAGGCAGCACCTGCTCGGCCGAGCAGCCCAGCAAGGTCGCGAGTTCGGCACAGGTACGCCGGGCATCGGCCAGGCCGGTCGCGCCGGTCCCGGCGTTGGCGTTGCCGGTGTTGACCACCAGCGCCCGAATGCCTGCACCGCCGGCGAGATGGTCCCTGCAGACCTGGACGGGCGCGGCGCAGAAGCGGTTCTGGGTGAATACGCCAGCCACGCTTGAACCCGGCGCGAGACGAGCCACCACCATGTCTCGGCGTCCGGGTTTGCGGATTCCCGCACGCGCGCAGCCCAGTTCAAAGCCTGCGACAGGAAGCAGGCGGGCGGGATCGGGAGGGGTCAGATTGACGGGCATGGCATCAGGTTGAACAAGGCAAGGAGCCCACAGTGTACTGGGGCGCATGTCCATGAAGGGCTCGGGCTGCATTCGAATCCAAGATCGGCCATCATGGCGATCCCGCGCGTGAAATCCAGCGTTGATTCAAATCCCGGTTGCTCGTGAGCCTTCTGCCTCCTCCTGTTCGTCTGCTGGTGCTGGTCATCAATCTTGATCGCAGCCCGGATCGCCTCCAACGCATTGGTGACCGCCTCGACGCCCTGGGCCTGGCCTGGGAGCGCCTGCCCGCATCGGATGGGCAACTGCTGAACATGGATGATCCTGATCTGCTGGATCGGGCCGAATTCGGGCGACGTCATGGCAAGCATCCCATGCCGGGCGAACTGGGTTGCTACCTGTCGCATGTCCGGGCGATGCGCCGAGTGGTTGAGGCGGGCGCGGAGTTCGGTTTGATTCTGGAAGACGACGCGCTGCTCGATTCGAGGCTGCCTGAGGTGGTCCGCGGCTTACTGGAGCACACATCGGCCTGGGATATCGTGAAGCTGACGGGTGTGCACCATGGCCATCCTCGACGGATTCGGGCCCTGGATGCCCGCCATGATCTGGTGGTGATGCTGACAAAGTGCACTGCCACCAGCGCCTACATGATCAATCGAAAAACCGCAGAGCTCATGGCCGACCCGCTGCTGCCCATGCGCATTCCGTTTGACCATGAGTTCGATCGCGGCTGGTACTGGGGCGTGAAGGTTCGCTATGTGCGTCCCTATCCCGTACTGCACGATCAGCGCGTCGCTTCAACCATCAATGACGGCGGCGCGGCCAGTCTCAAGGTCAACACCCGGTTTCACTGGCGTCGCCGATTGCCGGCATTTGGCTGGAGAGCCCGCAATGAAGTGGCTCGTCTGGTCTATGGTCTGCGGGCCTGGTGGACTGCCCAGTTTCAGCTCAAACGGCCGTGACACTGCTTGTACTTCCTGCCTGAACCGCAGGGGCAGGGATCATTGCGACCGATCTTGTTGCCAAAGCGTCGGAACGGCTGGTCCTTGTCATCAGGCACCTGCGGCGCTTCCTGCAGCGAGATCGCCACGGATTCGGGATCGGCATCCGGAGCTGCGTTGAATTCGGAGTGCGTGTAGGCGGCAGCTGCAGCCGCGGCCTGGGCCTGCTGCTCAAGCTGCTGCTCGGCCTGCTGCGCCTCCTCGGCCGACTGGATCCGCACGGTCATGAGCACCCGGGTCACTTCGTCGCGAATCGACTGAAGCATGGACTCGAACAGCTCAAACGCTTCGCGCTTGTATTCCTGCTTGGGGTTCTTCTGGGCGTAGCCTCGCAGATGAATGCCCTGACGCAGATGATCGAGCGAGGAGAGATGTTCGCGCCAGCGCTGATCAATGGACTGCAGCGCGATCGAGCGCTCAAAGCGCTCAAAGCCCTCGCGACCCACCAGGGCCACCTTGCCTGCGTAGTGCTCGTCGGCGGCCTTGAGCACGGCAGCGAGCAGATCTTCGTCTGAGGCCTCGGTGGCTAGCATCGACTCCAGCGGAACCTGCAGACCCCAATCGTCGGCAAGGATTTTTTGCAACCCCGGAATGTCCCACTGCTCCTCGACGCTTTCCTCGGGCACGTGCTGCCGGAAAAGATCGGTGAAGAATCCGCGTCTCAGGCTATCAATGAAGGCCTCGGAATCGGAAGCCTCGAGCAAGTCGTTGCGCTGCTGATAGATCACCTGGCGCTGATCATTCGCGACATCATCGTATTCGAGCAGCTGCTTGCGAATGTCGAAGTTGCGGGCCTCGACCTTGCGCTGGGCGCTCTCGATGGAGCGCGTGACCATGCCAGCCTCGATCGCTTCGCCGTCGGGCAGGCGAAGACGGTCCATGATGGCGCGCAACCGGTCTCCCGCAAAAATCTTGAGCAGCGGGTCATCCATCGAGAGATAGAACCGCGAGGACCCGGGATCCCCCTGTCGGCCCGAACGACCGCGCAACTGGTTGTCGATCCGCCGGGACTCGTGCCGCTCGGTACCGATGATGTGCAATCCGCCGGCGGCAAGGACCTGGTCATGCAGCTGTTGCCACTGCGCACGCAAAGCGTCGGCCTGCGACTGGCGATCGGTCGGGTCGAGATCCTCGCGAGCCAGAACCGCATCGATCTGGCGTGACGCATTGCCGCCCAGGACGATGTCGGTGCCGCGGCCCGCCATGTTGGTTGCAATGGTGATGGTGCCGGGGCGACCGGCCTCGATGACGATCTGTGCCTCCTGTTCGTGCTGCTTGGCGTTGAGCACGTTGTGAGGCAGCTTCTCTTTCTTGAGCAGTTCGGACAGCAGCTCGGAGTTTTCGATGGACGTGGTTCCAACGAGCACGGGCTGGCCGCGGGTATGACAGTCCTTGATGTCCGCCAGGATGGCGTTGAATTTCTCGCGTGCAGTCCGAAAGACCTGATCCTGCCGATCCTTGCGGATCATGGGTCGGTGCGTCGGAATGATCACCGTTTCGAGGCTGTAGATTTCCTGGAACTCGTAGGCCTCGGTGTCGGCCGTGCCGGTCATGCCGGCGAGCTTGCCGTACATCCGGAAATAGTTCTGGAACGTGATGGACGCCAGAGTCTGGTTCTCGTTCTGGATCCGAACGCCTTCCTTGGCCTCGACCGCCTGGTGCAGCCCATCGGACCAGCGACGCCCGGGCATCAGCCGGCCAGTGAACTCGTCAACGATGATGACTTCGTTGTTCTGAACGACATACTGCTGATCACGGAAATACAGCGTGAACGCGCGCAGCGCGACCGTCAGATGGTGCATCGACTGAATGTTGGCCGCATCGTACAGGCTCGCACCTGCGGGAAGGATGCCCAACTGGGTGAGTAGCTGCTCGGCCTTTTCGTGGCCTGCCTCGGACAGATGAACCTGATGACTCTTGCGATCGACCCAGTAGTCGCCCGGAGGTTCGGGCTCGTTGGGTTTGGGCTCCTCCGCCATGGGCGTGAGCATGGGCGGCACCTGCCGCATGCGCATGTAGAGCTCGGTGTGGTCTTCCGCCTGGCCGGAAATGATGAGCGGCGTGCGCGCTTCGTCGATCAGGATGGAGTCGACCTCATCGACGATGGCGTACGACAGGGTGCGTTGCACCCGGTCGCCCACCTCGTAGACCATGTTGTCGCGCAGGTAGTCAAAGCCGAATTCGTTGTTGGTGCCGTAGGTAATGTCGGCCGCGTAGGCCTGCTTCTTGTCGGCATGAGGCATCTGGGTCAGATTGATCCCGACCGTCAGACCCAGGAAGCGATAGACCCGGCCCATCCACTCGGCATCACGCTGGGCCAGGTAGTCGTTGACCGTGACGACATGCACGCCCTGACCGGAGAGCGCATTGAGGTAAGCCGGAAGGGTGGCCATCAGCGTCTTGCCCTCGCCGGTACGCATTTCGGCGATCTTGCCGTAATGCATGGCCATGCCACCGATCAACTGAACGTCGAAGTGGCGCATTCCAAGCACCCGGCGCGAGGCCTCGCGACAGACCGCGAAGGCTTCGGGCAGGAGTTCATCAAGTGAAGTGCCAGCCGCGGCGCGTGCGCGCAGGTCGGTGGTGCGGCCACTCAGCTGCTCGTCGGTCAGACCGGTCAGACCGGACTCCAGAGCATTGATGCGGGCCACCGTGCGGCGGTATTCCTTGAGCAGGCGCTCGTTGCGACTGCCGAAAATCCGGGTCAGGAAGTTCTGGATCATGTCGACGCAAAAGGAGAATCGGCAACTTTAGCACGCAGGGGATGCGATACAGTCGTCCAATGGCCAGCCCACCCGTCACCCGACCAGCGACATGCTCTGCTCGAGGCGCCCTGCAAAGCGCCTCGCCGATCGCCCGTTCGGCGCGCCCGCCAATGGACTGGCTGGCTCAGGATCCGGCTTTGGCGCGTCTGGCTGCAGCGGCAAACCGGCTGAAGGCGCTGCAAACTGAAGTCGAAAAGGCTCTGGCCCCGCTCAAGGTGCAGGTGCTTTCCCTGGAGTCAGGGCGACTGCTGCTCAGCGCCCCCCATGCCGCAGCCGCGGCACGCCTGCGTCAGCGTGAGCCCAGTCTGGTGCGGCAACTGGTGGCGCGGGGCTGGCCGGTGACCGAGGTGAGCTTCCGCCCGCCCCGGGGGAGCGATCCGATCCCGATGCCGCCAGGGCGGCTCAAGACTCAGCCCAACGCCGATGCGCTGGTCACGCTCGAACAGCTTGCCGACCGGGTTCGACATCCGGAACTGGCCCGGGCGCTGCGCCGCTTCGCGCAACGCCATGCCCCGTCGAACGTCGCGAGCCCCTGCGGGCGTGGTCGGGACGACCGGGTCAGGGACTCAGGCACCGACCCAGTCGTTGACGAATAGCTTCGGTGCCGAGCGACGACTCGTGAAGCGGGCCCATTCCCAGGCAGTGTCGTCTTCAAAGAGCCGACGCAGCAGGAGATTGTTGAGGGCGTGTCCTGACTTGTGCGCTACGTAGGAGGCCAGCAAAGGATGGCCGGCAAGATAGAGATCGCCCACGGCATCAAGGATCTTGTGCTTGACGAACTCGTCCTGCGAGCGCAGACCTTCGGCATTGAGCACGCGCGATTCGTCCATCACGATCGCATTCTCGAGGCTGCCCCCCTGGGCCAGGCCGAGTGAGCGCAGGGTCTCGACATCCTGCACGAACCCGAAGGTGCGCGCCCGGCCGATGGCACTGAGGTAGGACTCGCGCTCGAAATCCACCTCCACCTCCTGCACGGTGGCGTCGATTGCCGGATGGTTGAAGTCGATCGAAAACCGCAGCTTGAAACCCGGGTGGGGTTCGAGGCGCGCCCATTTGTCGCCCTCACGGATCTCGACCGGGCGCAACACCCGAATGAAGCGTTTGGCAGCGGGCTGCTCGATGATGCCCACCGACTGCACCAGAAACACGAATGATCCGGCCGAGCCATCGAGGATGGGGATCTCGGGGGCCGTGACCTCGACCACCAGATTGTCGATGCCGAGCCCGGCCAGCGCCGACATCAGATGCTCGACCGTGGCCACCTTGACCTGAGCGCCTTCGCCGGAGTCGGCGGCCTGCAGGGTCGAGGCCATGCGGGTATCGCCCACCCGTTCAGGCCGGGCTGGAATATCCACCGGAACCGCCAGATCAGTACGCCTGAACACGATGCCCGCATCGGGCGGCGCCGGACGCAGCGTGAGGCGCACGGGCAGGCCGCTGTGCAATCCCACCCCCACCGTTTCGACCGGTGCCTTGAGGGTTCGTTGCCGGATCATGCGGGCCTGTCGTGTTCGGAATGAGGGCGAGCCCTGCAGCGCTCGCCCCTCATCCGATCAGAGCTGCTTGAGCAGGGTGCCCGCGTCGCTGACCTCGAACTTGCCCGGGGCCTCGCGGTTGAGCTGGCGCACCACGCCGTCTTCGACCAGCATGGAGTAGCGATCCGAGCGCACGCCCATGCCGCGGGCCGTGAGATCGAGAATCAGGCCAATGGCCTTGCTGAACTCGGCGCTGCCGTCGGCCATCATGCGGACCTTGCCGCCGGATTTCTGGTCACGGCCCCAGGCGCCCATCACGAAGGCGTCATTGACGGAGACGCACCAGATCTCGTCCACACCCTTGGCGCGCAGGGCATCGTGATGCTCGACGTAGCTGGGCACGTGGCGAGCCGAGCAGGTCGGGGTAAAGGCGCCCGGCAAGCCGAAGATGGCGATCTTCTTGCCCTTGACGAGTTCGGAAACCTTGAAGGCGTTGGGGCCGACGCTGCAGCCATTGCCTTCGACCTCGACGAATTCGGTCAGGGTGGCTTCGGGAAGGCGATCGCCGATCTGGATGGTCATGACAGGGCTCCTGGTTGCGTGTCGTTGGATGAGACGTGGGAAAAAGGCGGAACCGCCCTACCCCCGAAGCACAGCGGCCAGGGAGGTCGGGTACAGAGACTCGATTGTATCGGTCAGTCCGCCTGGCGACGCAGGAAAGCCGGAATGTCCAGACGGTCAACGCCTTTTTCCTCGAAGGCCGCCACCTGGGCAGATGCGGCGTTACGCCCGGTACGCCAGACCGCCGGCGTGTCGGTGCCCAGATAGGGCTGCTCGGCAGCCACGGCATCGTGGGTGCCCGTGGCGCGGGCCGGCTGGGGCACCAGCTGCGGGCGGCGAGCCTGACGGCCGATCCCGGTGGCCACCACCGTGACCCGCAGCTGATCGGTCATGGCTTCGTCATGGACTGTGCCGTGAATGATGGTGGCGTCCTCGGCACAGAACTGCTTGATGGTGTTGATCACCTCATTGGTCTCGCGCAGCTTGAGGGAACGGCTGGCCGTGATGTTGACGATCACGCCCCGGGCGCCCTGCAGATCCACCCCATCGAGCAGCGGCGAAGCGACAGCCTGCTCGGCCGCCAGGCGGGCGCGGTCCAGTCCCGACGCTTCGCCAATGCCCATCATGGCCTTGCCCTGCTCGCCCATGATGGTCTGCACATCGGCAAAGTCGACGTTCACCAGGCCCGGCACGTTGATGATCTCGGCGATGCCGGCCACCGCGTTGTGCAGCACATCGTCCGCCCGGCGGAAGGCATCCTCGAGGCTCGCGTCTTCGTCCATCACCTCAAAGAGCTTCTGGTTGAGCACCACGATCAGCGAATCGACATGCTCGACCAGCTGCTCGATGCCGTCATCGGCGATGCGCATCTTCTTGCTGCCTTCAAAGTCGAAGGGCTTGGTGACGACACCGACCGTGAGAATCCCCATTTCCTTGGCCACCTGCGCCACCACGGGCGATGCGCCCGTGCCGGTGCCCTTGCCCATGCCGGCGGTGATGAAGACCATGTTCGATCCAGCCAGCGCCTGGCGGACCGACTCGCGCTCGGCCTCACAGGCATTGCGCCCGGCCTGCGGATTGGCGCCCGCGCCCAGACCGGCGTCACCGAGCTGAATGATGCGCTCGGCCTGCGAGCGCTTGAGCGCCTGCCGGTCGGTATTGATGGCAATGAACTCCACGCCCTGGACGCCCCGGGCAATCATGTGATTGACGGCATTGCCGCCGGCGCCGCCGACGCCGATCACCTTGATCACGGCGCCATCGGGTTGGGTATCGAGCATTTCAAAGGTGGACATGGTCAGGGTCTCCGGCGTGATGGATGAGAGGGGGTTGAGGTTGAAGGAGTTGAATCAGAAGGACACGGAAATCAGGGACACAGAAATCAGGGACACAGAAACGGGCGATGCGGGTGAGGCCGCGCGGTGAGACATCGGTTCGAGCCGCGGCTGTCGCGTGCATTCAGAAGTTGCCAACGATCCACTCCTTCATGCGACGCAGGGTTTCCTTGAAGGAGCCCGACTGCTCGGCCACCTTGCGACCGCGCACGCGCTGCTGTCGGGCCTCTTCGAGCAGACCGATGACGGTGGCAAAGCGCGGCGTTCCGACCACTTCGGCCAAGCCTGCGGCGTAGCTCGGAACACCCAGCCGAACGGGCTTGAGGAAAATGTCCTCGCCGAGCTCGGCCAGACCAGGCAACTGGCTGGAGCCACCGGTAATCACCACGCCCGAGGAAAGCAGCTCTTCGTAGCCAGACTCGCGAATGGCCTGCTGCACGAACGAGAACAGCTCCTCCACCCGAGGCTCGATCACGGCTGCCAGGGCCTGTCGCGACAGTGAGCGCGGGCCGCGGTCACCGATCCCTGGAACCTCGATCTGCTCGGAGGGATCGGCCAGCGACTGCTTGGCAATGCCGTGACGGATCTTGATGTCCTCGGCATCGGGCGTGGGCGTGCGCAGCGCCATGGCAATGTCGCTGGTGATCTGATCGCCGGCAATCGGAATGACGGCGGTATGGCGGATCGAGCCTCCCGTGAAGATCGCGATGTCGGTCGTGCCGCCCCCGATATCCACCAGCGCCACCCCGAGTTCCTTCTCATCATCGGTCAGCACGGCTGTGCTGGAGGCCAGCGGCTGCAGGATCAGGTCCTGGACCTCGAGCCCGCAGCGGCGCACGCATTTGATGATGTTCTGCGCAGCCGAGACTGCGCCAGTCACGATATGAACCTTCACATCGAGACGAACGCCACTCATGCCGATGGGTTCGCGGATGTCATCCTGACCGTCGATGATGAATTCCTGCGGCAGCACATGCAGGATCTGCTGGTCCGTGGGAATGTTGACCGCCTTGGCGGTCTCGATCACCCGGGCGACATCGGCATCCGTGACCTCCTTGTCCTTGATGGCCACCATGCCGATGGAGTTGAAGCTGCGAATGTGGCTGCCGGCAATGCCGGTGTAGACCGAGCGGATCTTGCAACCCGCCATCAGTTCAGCTTCTTCAAGTGCCTGCTGGATCGAAGCCACGGTGGTCTCAATGTTGACCACCACGCCCTTTTTCAACCCGCGCGATTCATGTTGGCCCAGTCCGACCACCTCGTACTGGCCGTCGGGCCGCATCTCGGCCACCACCGCGACAATCTTGGAGGTACCGATGTCGAGTCCAACCACCAGATCCTTGGTATCTCTTGTCATTGCACTCGCCTGCCTTGTGCAGATTGAACGCCGGCCTCGCGACCGGGGCGTGCAGCTGCCCCCGGCGCTTGAACGGCAAAGCCATTGGGATAGCGCAGATCAACTGCGATGATGTTTCGATTCAGCCGATCGGAGGTCGTCGGATAGGCCTGAACCCAGCGGGCCACCCGGTCGCCCAGCGGCATGCCCTGTTCGCGTCCCAGCAGCAGGGTCATGCCGTTGTCGAGCCGTGCCGACCAGGCATAGCGCGATGAGAGTGCGACCGCACGGGGTTCGAGCTTGAGTGGCGCGAGCCAGGCCCTCAGCTCCTGCCAGCGCTGCGTGACCGTTGCCTCACTGCCAGGCGGCCCCGAGAATTCAAGCAACTCCACATCCACTGCGGCTTCGGCGACATTGGCTACAAA
>Ga0255087_1000174_pt1 | contig 29411 bp, 27 predicted proteins | sample Colum_Miss_RepA__FD_188561 | JGI IMG/M metagenome (GOLD analysis project Ga0255087, IMG submission 188561) | Freshwater microbial communities from Columbia River, Oregon, United States - Colum_Miss_RepA_8d | ecosystem: Environmental > Aquatic > Freshwater > River | place: USA: Oregon | collected...
GGACAAACGGTGTCCGCCAACGGGACGCCGTGCGAATCACCCGTGCGATGCTCCACATGCACACGGCCCTGAGCATCCGTCCACGTGCGATATGGCGCACCGCACAAGGGGCAATGGAACTGCACGCCGCCGCGCAAATTGCGGAGCCGGAACTTCCGCCGGCACTCGACACAACGGAAAGACGGCGGCTTGGCCGAGCGCGCACCCAGAGGCGGCGCTGGTTCGGCGGCGGGTTGTGGTTCAGCCGGCATGGCGGAAGCATCTGCCCGACGGGCGGCAAGCCGCAGTTGACGGCGCAACTCACTGCTCAAGCTGACACCGGGCGGGTGGGATTCCAGCAGCAACACCCCGGGAAGCAACCGCAATTCCGTCAGCGCCTCGGCCAGATCCGCGCCCGGCAGCCGTCCGGCCAGTTCCGCAAGCGCCACCCGGTCAGGATACTCGTGCAGCACTTGAAGCACCCACGCAGCCCGCGCAAAGTCCATCCGCTGCCATTCCCGCGACCGTCGGGCAGCCTCAAGTCCGGCGAGCCAAAGGCGCGGTCCGAGGTAGAGCACTTCCGCGAAAATGCCAGCCACAGCCCGCAACACGGGCAGCACCTGGAGGCTGTCACGCCAGTCCAGTTCGCCCGTCGTGGGAAACGCCTCGTGATCGCTGCGTGCATTTCCCGCAAACAGCAGAAAAAGCACTCCACCCGCCAGCAGTAGGAACAGCGGTAGTTGAAACGCCACCTCAAGGCTGCGCCCCAGAACCGCGCCCACGCCCTCGGCCAGTTGCATCATCCCCGCCAGCAATACCGCCGCCAACCCGCCTGAACTCAGCAGCAGCAGGCCTCCACCGGCACCCAATCGGAATATCGCCCGCCGGAGCTCACCGCGTCGCTCTTTGGCCGCCCGCTGCCGCAGCCATGCGTTCATGTTCTGCGCGTCCACGAGAGCGAAGGGACGCATAACCCGTGCCGGACGAAATGAACTCGGACAACTCCTTGAAGCCCAGAAGCAGGGGCTCAACCAGCTTCCACGGAGAATTAAACCGCCACGTTGCCAGCCATCGTCCGCGGCAACATGCCCTGCGAGTCAAAGACCAGCGGTCGCGGCTCGGTGATAATCTCCAAATCACTTCGCCCGCGCGCGAGCGGCAGGAAAGCTTCTCCGCACTCGACTTCCTCCACATGCAACGTGTTCTGAATCCACAGCAGCTTGGCGTGCGGCGGCTCGGTCAGGCCGATGGTGGAGAGCGCCACATCGAGCAGTTCGCGGTCGGTGTCGTAGTGCGGCGGAATCATCGCCACCTGCGGGTAGCAGGCGGTGGCGACATTGATGTAGGTCACGCGCTTGTCCATCGCCTCGACCACACGCGTCAGACAATACTCGGACTTGCCCAGCCCCGTCGCGTTGCCATGCGTCTGCTCGGTGAGGCTGCGGATGGCGATCTTCTTGATCTTCGGGAACTCATGTTCCTCGGTCCAGTGCTCGTAGCGCTTGCGACCGATGACATTCGTGTCCATGCCGCAGCCGGAAATCTCCTTGCCGATCTCGTCCACGAGCAGCAGGTCCGCCTGATCAAAGGGCAGACGCGGAAGCCACTTGCGGGCGAGCGCGAGCAGCTCCTTGTCCTGCGCCTCCAGCTCATGCGGCAGCACGGCACGGATCAAGCCGGTCTCGTCGTAGGCGTTCTCCACGATGCCGAGGCCGGCGAGAATGCGCCCCTTCTCAATGACGCGCCGCCCCACACTCTTCACGATGGTGTCGAACGAATGGTCCACGAACGCGCGATGGTAAATCTTCGCGCCCTCGTGCTTGCCCAGCCCAATGAGCAGCATCTTCATCAAGCCGCTCTGGTGATCGCCGAAAAGTTCCGTGTGCGGCTTCACGCGGCCCACGACGACCACGTGGTCGGCCGAGAGCGCATCGCGTCCGAAGTGGACGGGAATGCCCTCCGCCGTGCGATCGAGCACAACCGTCTCCATGCTGGTGCGGACGGGACAACCGCAAAACGCCTCGGTGACGCCGTAGTTGCGGAGAATTTCCCGCTGGCCGTCCGACGTGCCGCCGCCGTGACTGCCCATCGCAGCAACGACGAACGGCTGCGCTCCGGCGGCGCGGAAGAAATCTACCGTGGCCTTCAGGATCAGCGCGATGTTGGTGATGCCCCGGCTGCCGGCGGTGATGGCGACAGTCTGGCCGGGCTGCAAGTGCGTCGCGACACCGATGCGGGTCAGTTCAGCATGGACCGCAGCAGCCACGTCCGGGACCACCGTGCGGGCAAACTTTTGGCGGATGCGAAAAACCTTGGGGTAGCCGCTCATAAACTGGCACGCAGCCTTAGTGAGCCCCCCCGAACAAATCAGGCGCAGCCTGCGCGACCAGCGCCTGGGAGCGGACGAGAATCTCCGCCGAGGATTCGCAAGCCAGCGCGAAGTCCGCCAGCTCGCGGCAATCCGCCAGTTTCAACCGCCGGATGATGTATTTGATGGGCGGCACCAGGGGCGGCGTGGTGCTGAGTTCATCCACGCCGAGGCCGAGCAGCAGCGGGACCATCACGGGGTCGGTGGCCATCTCGCCGCACACGCCCGCCCAGATGCCGTGACGATGGGCGGCCTCGACGGTGAGCTTGATGAGCTTGAGGACTGCGGGATGCGTGGGATCGTAGAGATACGCGATCTTCTCGTTCAACCGGTCCACCGCCAGCGTGTATTGGATCAGGTCGTTGGTGCCGATGCTGAAGAACTTCACGCGCTTGGCGAGCGAATCGGCGATCATCACCGCTGAGGGGATTTCGATCATCGCCCCGATCTCGATGTTTTCGTCGAAAGGGACACCCGCGCTGCGCAGCTCGGCCTTGCACTGCTCCACCAGCTCGTTGGACTGGGTCAACTCCTCCAGGCCGGAGATCATCGGATACATGATCTTCACATTGCCCTCGGCACTGGCGCGGAGAATGGCCCGTAGTTGAGCACGGAAGATGGCGGACTCTTGCAGGCAGTAGCGGATGGCTCGCCAGCCCAGGAAGGGGTTCATCTCCGTGGTGTCCTGCGGGATGCTTGCGGTGTTGGGCAGTTTGTCGCCGCCCAAATCGAGGGTGCGGATGATGACCGGCTGCGGGTTGAGTTCCGCCGCGACCTGCCGGTAGGCCTGATACTGCTCCTCCTCGCTAGGCAGCGTGCTGCGGTTCAGGAAGAGAAACTCGGTGCGGAACAGGCCGACGCCCTCGCCTCCGGCGATCTTGACCTCGGCAGCGTCGGTGGCCTCCTCAATGTTGGCCGAAAGGATAATCTGCGCCCCGTCCAGCGTAACGGCAGGCTGGTCATGGATTTCCTGCAACCGCTCCTCAAAGCTTTTCTGCCGCCGTTCGATCTGGCCGTATTCGAAAAGCGTCTGGTCGGTCGGATTGAGAATGATCAGTCCGTTGAAGCCATCGAGCAGGATAACCTGGCCGGTGTGCAACTGCTGGCTGGCCGTCTGAAGACCGACCACTGCGGGAATGCGTAATGACCGCGCCATGATCGCCGTGTGCGAGGTCTTGCCCCCGACGTCGGTGCCAAAACCCAGCACCATCTTCTTGTCGAGCCGCGCGGTGATGGAAGGGGCGAGGTCGTGCGCGATGACGATGCATGGCTCCTTCAGGTGCGCCAGATCCACCGCCTCGTGATGGCCTAGGATGTTGTTGACCACGCGCCCGGTCACATCCCGCAGATCCGCAACCCGCTCGCGCAAATAATCGTCGGGCAGCGCTTCCAAGGTCCTGGCAAAGCGCTCGGCCACCGTGTGAAAAGCCCAGGCCGCGGAGACCTTTTCCTCGGCGATCATCCGGGCGACGCCTTCGAGCAGGGTCGGGTCGTCGAGCACCAGCAGGTGGGCGTCGAAGATGCTGGCATCCTTGGCGCCCATCGCCTGCGTGACTTGCTGCTGGATCTCGGTGAGCTGCTGGCGGGTGCTGAGCAGGCCCTGCTCCAGCAGCTCCATCTGGCGAGGGATTTCGCCTTCCGCGATCTCCTGCCGGGCTATCTGCACCCGGGCTTGGCCCAGCAGCAGCACCTTGCCGACCGACACGCCGGCGGAAACGGGAATGCCACGGAGAATCGTCTCACCCGTGGCAGCGCGCTGTGGCATGAAGGTCAGATAGCTGACCCGGCGCGGTTTGGAAATTCAAAACTCGGCGCGGGGCGAAATAGTTGCAGTCCTACTGGGACTTGCCGTCGCTCTTGCCCTTCTTGCTCTTGGCGGCGGCAGCAGCCTTGCTTTGCGCGCTTTGCAGTTGCTGGTTCTCGGTGGCGACTTTCTTTTGGGCGGCGGCCACTTCCTTCTTGTGCTTCTCCACCTCGGCCCGGGCTGCCTTTACCTTCTCCACGGCCTCGCGTTCGTGCTGTAAGGCAGTTTTGACCCCGGCATCGTCCTCCGCCGCCTTCTGCACCTGGCCCTGGATGACCACAAGCTCCTTGTTGGCCTCCGCCAGCTTGCCGCGCAAATCCCGGAGTTGCGGATCCGCTTCAAGCCGCTCGCGCTCCAGTTCGACCGGGGCACGGATGATCTTGGAAAGATCCGAGGTCAACTGCTTCTTCTTCTCGTCGGAAAGCGCGGCATCGTCCCGCACCGATTCCAGGCGGGTCTTGGCCTCATCGGCCGCCTTCGCGACGGCCTGATGCTCCCCGGAGGCGCGCACCTGCCTGGCCGATGCACTGTGGGCAGACTCCAGCGCGCGGCTGGCCGCATCGCGCCTTCCCGTGGCCACTGGCAAACCCAGTTTGCGGCCATGCTCGATGACGGCCGCCTGCCGGGCCTGTTGCACCTTGGTGGCGGCGGATTTACGGGCGGCCTCGGCCTTGTCAGCTTCCTTCTCGGCCTTGTCCAAATCCTGGTTCTCGTCCTTGAGCTTGGCCTTGGCTTCGTCGAGCTCCTTTTTGGCCTGAGTGGGGGAGGGGGTCTTGGCTTTGGTCTGGTTTTGGCCGACGGCTGCGACCGGGCTGCCGAGCCAGCAAGCGGTCAGCACAACGATCGCCACAGGCTTGATCTTCATTTTCTGAGGCAGACGATCCGGGCGCAACGGACGTTACGGCACCGGCGAGGCTCAGGCCACCTGCCGACCACCATCCCAAACGCACGGTGCCAGTCCACGCGCCTTGCGCAACGAGGCCCACGGCTCTTGGGTGCCAACGTCCACCGGATCAGGATCGCCAGCATTGGCATCCGGCAGGACGGCGGGCGAAAGCATGGCCAGAAAGACGAGCGGTTCCGCGTGCGGGTTGTAGGTGGCGTGGATGGTGCCCGGCGGGATGTGCGCCATCTCGCCCGCGGTCAGGATGCGGTAATCGTCGCCCACCCACTGCTCCGCGCGGCCGTAGATGACGTAGATGATCTCCTCGCGATGCGGGTGGTAATGAAACGGATGACAATAGCCGGGAGCCATATTGGCGCGCACGAGCAACAAGTCCTTGGCTGCGACAATGTCCGGGCGGCACAGCCACTCGTTGTTGGTCCACACGTTAGGCTCGCGGAGGGCATCCGCGATTTGCACGAAGCGGCGGGCTTGAGGGTTCATTGGGGTTGGCTGGGAGGCGTTATTGAGGCGGTTTGCGCTCCGCCAGAATCCGTCGCAGTTCGGCGACATCCCATTGGTCCTTTTCGCGCCAGGAACCCTCCTTTAGAGCGATGAGGTCCTCAGGAGCGAGATAGGGGATGCGGACGCCTTGCGAGTCGAAGTGCCGCAATCGCGGACGAAAATCATCCAAACTCCGTCCGCGCATCTGCGTGAAGATGTCGAGGTCGAAATCCTCGCTGACACATATGGAACCTTCCTGCGGGATGAACTCCTCCGGCTTCAGCTCCCGCGCCCAACCTTCCCCCCACTGCGCGAGTGCCCCGATCAGCCGACGGGCGTTTTCCACGTTGGGGTTCACCAAGATGTCCGCGTCTGCGGTGTAGCGGACGTGCTCGTTCAAGCAAACGGCTATGCCGCCCACCACCGCGAAATCAACCCCGGCGCGCGCGACCGCGACCAACAACCTTAAGAACGGCGAAATAGTCCTGTCGAGCGGCGGCTGGTTTTCCACGATGCACCTCGGAAGCGAACTGGCGGAGCCATTCCAACTGGTCGAAGGGGGTAACCCACGCGGGCCGCCGACCCACGATCTTGCGCGGGGCGAACGGCCCGGATTCGGCGGGAATGCGGCTGGTGTTCACGGCACTACTCTTGCCTGCCCGACGCGGGCGGTCAACCGGCCTTATTTCTTCTTCCCAAACTTCTTCGCCGCCGGAGCCTTCAGCTTCTTGAAGTCGCGCGTCAGGTTCGTCAGCGACGCCTCCACGCCCATGCGCTCCAGGCTGCTCGCGCCGACGAAACCGACAGCGTCGGTGCCTTGCATGACGCGGTTGGCGTCCTCGGGCGTGTTGATGGGGCCGCCGTGGCAGAGGAAGAAGATGTCCTTCCGCACGCGGCTGGCGGCGTCAATGATGTCCTGCGTGCGTTTAAGCGTGAAGTTCCACGTCACCACCGCCTTCGTCACGCCGATGCTGCCGCCGACCGTCGTGCCCACGTGCGCGATGATGGCATCCGCACCGGCCTTCGCCATCTCGACGGCTTCCTCCGGGGTGGCCACATACACGATGCTGAAAAGGTCCATCTTCCGTGCGAGCGCAATCATCTCAAACTCCTTCTTCACGCCCATGCCCGTCTCTTCGAGCACGCCGCGAAAGTGGCCATCCACAATGGTGTGCGTCGGGAAATTGTTCACACCGCTGAAGCCCATCTCCTTCACCTTGCCGAGCCAGTGCCACATGCGACGACGCGGGTCGGTGGCGTGGACGCCGCAGATGACCGGAATTTCCTCCACCGTCGGCAGCACCTCGTATTCGCCAATCTCCATCGCGACGGCGTTCGCGTCGCCGTAGGCCATGAGGCCGCAGGTCGAGCCGTGGCCGCTCATGCGGAAGCGCCCGGAGTTGTAGATAATGATGAGGTCCGCCCCGCCCTTCTCGATGAACTTCGCGCTGATGCCCGTGCCGGCACCGGCGGCGATGATGGCGTCGCCCTTCTTGATGGTGCTCATCAAGCGGTCACGGACTTCCTTGCGGGTGTAGGGGTTTCCTTTGCCGGTCCAGGGATTGGGCATGGTTCGAGATTGGTTAAAAATCTGTCGCGCCAAGCGAGCGCGCCGGGCATCGTATTGCCACGCCCGCTGGTTTGAAAATGGCAAAGACCCACGCCCAACTATCCGAAACGCACATCCTGGGCGCGCAGACACGCCAATGGATTGTGCGCGCCAGTTCCACCGACCCGCGCCCGTGGCTCCAAGACACGCCCGTCTGCCCGGCGCTCACGCAACATCAAATTGCCCACCTCGGCGTCTGCCACGCGGTCGAGCCATATCGCGTCGTGCGCATGAAACAGAGCGGCACCTATTTCCTGGCGTGCTTCGGCGGACGCGGGCGGTTCCTCGTGGAGGGCCGCTGGCAAACCTGCAGCGCGGGCACGGCCTGCCTGCTGCCGCCGCACATTCTCAACGCCTTCCACGCCGAACCCGGTGCGCCGTGGGAATTTGTCTGGGTGCGCTACGAACAACCCACGGACCAGCGCCCCATCGCCGGTGCGAGTTCCCCCGTGCTCGCAAAGTTTGACCCCGAGCCGGTGCGCCACGCGGCCTTGGGCCTGCATTACGAAGCCAAAGGCGCGGCGGTCCCCGCACAGATGCAGCACTGGGCGGACTTGGTCCACGCCTACGTCCTTCGCTTCGCTCGCCCGTGGCAGGTGGAGGACCGGCTCTGGCTCGTGTGGGAAGGCGTCGCCGCGCATCTCGACGAAGAGTGGACACTGGAGCGGCTCGCCCGCCTCGCGCACATCAGCACCGAGCATCTGCGCCGGCTGTGTAACCGGCAACTCGGCCGCAGCCCAATGCACCAAGTCATCTTCCTCCGTATGAGGCGCGCGGCGGAACTCCTCTCCACGACCAGCGACAAGGTTGAAACCATCGCCAACGCCGTCGGCTACCAAAACCCGTTCGTCTTCTCGAACACGTTCAAGAAGTGGACCGGTTGGCGTCCGTCGGAATTCCCGGGCAGGACAAAGGAGAAATAGGAATCTCTGTGCCCGTCTCGCCTCTGTGGTGCCAGCCGTGGGGTAAACACCGCAACGGCGGGAAGGGCGTAGGGACGGCCAATTAAGCAGCTTAACTCTGAAGCCTTCGCTCCAAATCCGCAATTACGGCGTGCCACTTGAAACCTATCGAGGCGTCACCTTCTTCCCACAAATCCTTCAGCTCAGACTTCGTCTTGATAATGGCAACTGCCTGCCGAGCAAGCTGACCAGAATCGGGTGAGAACTCTTGCGCGTGTTCACGCGTCCACTCTACGACGCCATCGGGTAGCTCCGGGAGTGGATGCCCAAGCCAACAAGCAACAATCTCCGCCGCAGCGAGTGCCTCAGACGCCACCGATGCAGGCAGGTAGGGTTCTGCGGGATGACGACCAAGTAGTCTGCCGACAAACGATGGCCGCTGCGGTGCGCTCTGCTCAATGACCCGAATCAAGGCGTCGCGAACGATCGTCACGCTACGGCTCTCGCGCAGGTCGCCGACCCAATCCATCGCAGTGTCATTCTCAAAGTTACCAGCATCCCAAGAGCCCATACCTCGTCGCTTTTTGAGTTTTGAGGAAAACGCGCTACGCGAACTCACTCCACCCATGGTAATTGTTGGATCCCACCCGACGGGGCTTTCCCTATTTCTTCTTCTTGCCCCCGCCCATGATCTTTTTCGCCACCTTCACCAAGCCCAGTTTGTGCGGCAGCTTGAAGGCCGGGTGTTCGGCAATGCGCCAATACTCGCGCGCCGTCGTGCGAAAGACGTCGTTGCGCACCAGCGCGTAGAGGTAGCCCTTGTAGTTCTGGTCACGCCACGAGCGCATCGGCTCGAACTGGCTCAGGCGGCACTTGCCGAACTCGATGACGAAGACGGAGCTGGGCAGGTTGTAGGCACGAAACTCACGGCCCGACGCTTGTAGTTCGTGGATGAGCGCATCCAGCCCCAGGTAAATGATGTCGCCGTCGTGGAACGCCATCGCGCTGTCCGGCCCCATCGCGTTCAGGCAAAAGCGCGCGTCGCGCAGCATCGCCGTGTCCGTGTGCTCTCCGTCGATGAAGCAGAAGTCCGGCTTGAACGGCAGGTCTGCCGGCTTGAGCGACTCCGTGCCCTTCTCGATGGGAATGACCTTCTTCACATCCGCCCCCGGCACCTTTGCCAGCAAGTCGAGCATGTGCTGCGTGGTGACGTGCGAATAGTCGCCGCCCTTCTCGCGCGCGTCGGGCACGAACTTAGGGCGCGGATCAATCGAGATGATTTTCGTGCAGCCGGGATCAGCCACATAGGACTGGAGTGATCCGCCCTTGAAAGAGCCAATTTCGAGGAACGTGAACTTTCCACCCTTCCACTGGCGGAATGCGCTGTTCAACGCCATGAACGAACGGCGATCATCCTCGCTGCTCTGGCTTTCGATGGTCTTGAAGAGCGACAAGTCCTGCTGGTCAATCTGCTCCTGAATGGTGGGCATAGGTGATGTTGGTGCGCGGCAACGTGCCAAGCACGCGAAGTCGGGTAAAGACGGAAATGCCGGGACCGCACGCTACGTCCAACGCGCCATGCTTCAACTGCGTTCTGTAATCGCCGCGCTCGCGTGCCTCGCCCTGCCGATCTCCGCCGCATCCATCGCCGACCAGCTTGCCGCCGCCAAGTGGACTCATCACGCCAAGGCTCCCGGCTATTCCGAAGGCCCGACATGGCTGAATGGCGAAGTCTTCTTCTGCTCCGGCGCGCTGCTCAAAGTGGACAAGACGGGCAAGGTCTTCCCATGGCTCGACATCGGCCCGGCCGGCACCTTACTCCGCCGCGACGGACAAATTCTGGTCGTGGACAACAAGCACAAGGCCGTCCTCAGCCTCGCCACGAATGGCGTCGTCTCCGTGCTCGCCGACCAGTTCGAGGGCAAGCCACTGCGCGGCCTGAACGACGTGACCGTGGACGCGCGCGGGAACATTTACTGGACCGACCCCGAAGGCTCCTCGCTCGCGAAGCCCGTCGGCGACATCTACCGCTTGAGCGTCACCGGCAAGGTCATGCGCGTTGCTTCCGGCTTCGCGTTCCCCAACGGCCTTGATGTGGACCCTGCCAGCAAGTTCCTCTATCTCATCGAGTCGCAGTCGAAGAAAATCCTCCGCCTCGCCCTGCCTGCGAACGACGATGCCCCACTCGGCACGCCGGAAGTGTTTTACGACCTCGGCGGCAGCGGAGGTGATGGCTGCGTCTTCGATGCCGAGGGCAACTTGTGGGTCGCCGACTTCCACCGGCCCGAGACGAAGAAGGGCCGCATTACCGTCCTCAGCCCGGACGCGAAAGTTCTCGGCCAGATCGACGTGCCGGCGCAAGTCGTGAGCAACATCACCTTCGGCGGCGCGAACCACGACGAGATCTTCTGCACCACCGGCACGCCCGACGGCGTCTTCCACGCGAAGGTCGGGGTGAAGGGCTTCGCCGGCCATCCCGGCGCGGAACTGAAACCACTGCGCACGCTCGCCACGTCGCCGCACGAGGGCGCGCACCCGCTCCACGCGCGTCGCTTCGGTGTGCCCGGCAACATAGGGATTTCGCGCGGCTGGTATGTCTGGCGGAAGTTCGACCGCACCACCTGGACCGGCGAGTTCGAGCACGAGGGCAACGGCGAAATCTTCACCGCGAAGATTCTCCCCTGGGCCACCACCTACCGTCACCTCACCTACGGCGCGCATGTGGACGAGCCGCTGCCCGGCGAGCGCGTGAACTGCTTCTTCAATCCCGATGGCGACAAAAAGCGCGGCTGGCTCGTGCATTACCAAGACGAGGTTTGCCAGATGAAGGGCCACAACCACGCGTGGGTGATCCAGTCCGTGAAACCCGGTGGCCGTGAGTTCAGCGCGCAGGTTTATGCGGGTGACAAGCCCTTCGAGGACAAGCCGCGCGACTTTCAGTTTGCCGCCGACGCGAAATTCTTCCGCAACGGCCAGCGCACCGACGCCCCCGCACTCAAGACTGGCGACCGCCTCTACTTCACGTGGACCAAGGACGGCGACCGCCGCATCGTGCGCCTGCTTACCGACGACGCCAGCCTTGACGCCGTGAAGAAGATTGAAGCCGACCAAGTCGCCGCCCGCATCGCGCAGGAAGGGCTGACCGGCCAAATCGAGGCCGTGAACGGCGACATCGTCCACTTCCTCATCCACTCCTCCTATTGGTTTCAAGGAAACCTGTTGAAGCTCGGCCAAGCCGTGCAACTTCGCGCCACCGACGCCCAGTTCGCCCCCACCGGCGACGCCATCGAAGCCGAGTTGGTGACCCGCAAGAACCTTGGCACCTACGGCTCCGGCGTGAACGAAACGACGCTGAAGCTGAAAAACGCCACCGACGCGAAGAAGCTTGCCGGGTGGAAAAAGAGTCAGGTCTCGCGCCTCCTGGCCAAGTAAGGCGACCTAGCCTTGCAACGGCTACTTCTGCCAACGAAGCCACAAGTTCAAGGCAATAAAGATAATCGTAACTATAGCCGCCACTATAGCCGCCATGACCAAAAGCCTGCTCCCACACCACTTGGCGCCAACGCAAGCAGCTCGAGTATTTGAAGACGGGTTCCGCACGTGAGAGACTATATCTCGCAGGTCAGAGCGGCTTGGCATCGAGCAGCTCGATAGATCACACCCATCACAACCATCAAAGCCATCACAAAACCCGCCTTCACGACGCCAGTCCCGGGTGGTGCGCTGAGGGGAGTTGGGCAAGCGCGAGAGCTTCCTATTTTGACTGGCCACCACCCGACAGTCCGCTAGCCGCCGCCGGAGGAGGCGCAGGCCCCGCATTGCTCCAAAGCGGGCGATGACGCGGTGGCCGTATCCCGAGCAGGAACCGCGTCCCGTGTGTGCGTGGAAGGCACAACGAAAGCCCTTGTGCGGCGACAGATGCTGCTGGTAAGCCGTGATGGCCTTCAGGAGGACTGATTTCATTTGTAGCGGGGTGACTGGTCGGAAAATGCCCAGCAGCAGACGTGCGGTCAAGGATTCCAAGCTCACGATGGTTGAAGCCAAGGCAGCGCTGGTCTCGCAGCTCCACGCCACAGGTCACGCGGCACGGATCAACTGGAGTCGGGCAAAACATCACCAAACTACTTGAGCGCCTTCGCGGCGATGTCGCGGCGGTAGTGTGCGCCATCAAACTGAATCTTTTCCACGGCGGCGTAGGCAGCATCGCGGGCGGCGGGGAGATCCTTGGCCCACGCGGTGACGCCAAGGACACGACCGCCATTGGTAACGGTCTGGCCGTCTTTCTTCGCGGTGCCGGCGTGGAAGACTTTGGTGTTCGGCAGCGCATTCGCGACATCCAGACCGGTGATGACCTTGCCTTTCGGGTAGCTGCCAGGGTAGCCGCCGCTGGCCATGACAACACAAACGCTGGCGTTGGTGCTCCAGCGAAGTTCGTGGCTGGCGAGCCGGCCTTCGGTGCTAGCGAGGAGGAGTTCAACCAAGTCATTTTCCAAACGCGTGAGATAGACCTGCGTCTCGGGGTCGCCGAACCGGGCGTTGAACTCCAGCACCTTCGGGCCGCTCTTGGTGAGCATCACGCCGGGGTAGAGCAGGCCGCGGAAATCAATGCCGTCCGCCGCGCAGCCACGCAGCCATGGCTTGAGGATGGCGTCGCCGACGGACTTCAGCTCGGCGTCGGTGAGAAACGGCGCGGGCGAATAGGTGCCCATGCCACCGGTGTTCAGACCGGCATCGCCGTCGAGGGCGCGCTTGTGGTCCTGCGAGGTCGGGAAGAGCTTGGCGACCTGACCATCGCAGAGCGCGTGCAGGGAAATCTCCATGCCTTCGAGCAGCTCCTGGATGACAATGCGCTGGCCCGCCGCGCCGAAGGATTTGCTCACCATGATTTCGTCCACGGCCTGCTCGGCCTCGCGGACGCTGGTCGTGAGCAACACGCCTTTGCCGAGTGCGAGGCCATCGGCCTTCACGGCGCAGCGGCCATCAAGGCTAGCGGCGAAACGCTTCGCCGCAACCGGGTCGGTGAAGGTGCCAGACTTTGCGGTCGGGATGCCGTGCCGCTCCATAAAATCTTGTGAGAAAGCCTTGCTGCCCTCGAATTGCGCGGCCTGCTTATTCGGCCCCCAAATCTTGAAGCCGTTCGCCTGAAACAAATCCACCACGCCCGCCGCGAGCGGATTGTCAGGACCAACCACGGTGAAATCCGGCCGCTCCTGCTGCACGAAGGCGAGCAGCTTGGGCAAATCCTCCGCGCTCACGGCGACGCACTCGACGAGCGCGCCGTTCTTGGCGAGCTGCTCCTCGGCAATACCCGCATTGCCCGGCGCGCACCACATCTTCGCGACGTGCGGCGACTGCGCGAGTTTCCAGACGAGGGCGTGTTCGCGTCCGCCGGAACCGATGACCAAAAGTTTCATGCGCGGCGATTCAACGCGGAAGCCCGTCGGACTTGAAGCTTCAACTTGCCCTTGCCGCTCCCCTGCCCTGCCCGGATAGTCCGCGCGGCATGGGCCAGCACGAGTCTTTCTACCGGAACAACGAAGCTTACGCGGAGTTTCTCGCGGGCTGGGATCCGGCGTTTTACGGCAAATACACCGACGCGCTGCGGCCTGAACGCGCGGGCGGTCGCACGCTCGACGTGGGCTGCGGCGTCGGGCAGGTGGTGGGCGCGCTCACGCGGGACGGCGTGGAGGCTTACGGCGTGGATGTGTCGGAGCCGAATATCGCACGCGCGCGGGAGTTCAGCGAGCGCTGCCAGCTTTACGATGGGAAGCGGCTGCCGTTCCCAGACAAGCATTTCGCCTGCGTCGGCGCGCTGAACGTGCTGGAGCATGTGGACGAAGCGGAGGCGTTCCTAGCCGAGCTGGTGCGCGTGACGGAGCCAGGCGGCAAGGTCATCGTCTCTAGTCCGAACTTTCTGCGCGTCATCGGGCTGCGCGACTACCACTACCGGATGCGCGGGTTGGGCAACAAGTGGCGCAACCTTCAGCGGCTGCTCGCGAAACGGCGGCAGATGAAGGAAGCACCGGAGCAAGTCCGCTTCGAGCGCGTGGCCCCGGTGGTGAAGACGCCGTTCGAGCCGGACGACGACGCCATCATCATGACCAACGCGCTGGAGATGGCGTTTCAACTGGAGCGGCTCGGCTGCGTCGTCGAGCAGGCGCTTTGCACCGACCGCTACGTGTTTCCGCCGCTGGACTGGCTGCTGAACCTCACGCCGCTGCGTTACGGAATGCTGTGCGCGTTTGTGGTGGCGAGGCGGAAGGCATGAGCCCATGCCGGTGATTTGCAGTCGCCGGCAAGACAACACATGAGCAACACGAACTGGGAAGCCCACTATCAGACCAACGACACGCCTTGGGACAAGGGCGAGGCGTCGCCCGGGCTTGTTGACTGGCTCGCAGCGCACCCGAATGCACCGCGCGGGAAAGTGCTGGTGCCTGGCTGCGGATTGGGACACGACGTGCGCGCGTGGGCGGCAGCGGGTTTTCAGGCCACGGGTTTCGACATCGCGCCGAGCGCAGTTGAACGGGCAAAGGTAGCTGGAATGCCGGAGCGGACCGAGTTTCGGCTGGGTGATTTCCTTGCCGACGAGCCGCACGCGTCGTTCGACTGGGTGTTCGAGCACACTTGTTTCTGCGCCATCCAGCCAAACCAGCGCGAGGACTACGTGCGCGCGGTGCTGCGCTGGCTCAAGCCGGGCGGGCATTACCTCGCGGTGAACTACTTCATCCCGGACAAGGAAGGCCCGCCCTTCGGCGTGGACCGGGAGGAAATCTGGGTGCGCTTCTCGCCGCACTTTGAACTGCTGGAGGAGTGGACGCCGCGCTCGTATCCGAATCGCACAGGCCTGGAACGGATGTTCCTTTGGAAGCGAAGGGTCAGAGGATAGAGCGGAGTCGGGTGTCTATCCGCTATTCGCTGTCCTCTCCGGCTACGCCGCGCCCTTGCGGTTGATGACGGCGGTGATTTCCTTCGCGAGCTCCTCGACTTTGTATGGCTTGCCCACCATGCCGCTGAAGCCGTGCTGCTTGTGGTTGGCCATCTCCGGGCCGTGGGAATAGCCACTGGAGACGATGGCGCGCACGTCGGGGTCGAGCTCGATCAGGCGCTGGATGGCTTCCTTGCCGCCCATGCCACCAGGGATGGTAAGGTCCATGATGACGACCGCATAAGGCCGGCCGGCCTCGCGGGCCTCGGTATAGGCTTTGATGCAGGCTTCCCCGTCGGCCACGGTGTCCACCTCGTAGCCCAGAAACGAAAGCGCAGTCTGCGCCAGTTCACGGATGAGTTCCTCGTCGTCCATCACGAGGATGCGCCCCTGGCCTTGCACGGCCACGGTCGTCTCCGGCTTGGTCGGCTTCACCTGTTTGTCGGAGGCGGGCAGGTAAACATGGAACTCCGAGCCCGTGCCAACAGTGGAATCCACAGTGATGATGCCGTCGTGTTTCTTGATGATGGAGTAAGACGTGGCCAGGCCAAGCCCGGTGCCCTTCTCCTTCGTGGTGAAGTAAGGGTCAAACACCTTGACGAGGTTCTCCGGCTTGATGCCGACGCCGTGGTCCTTGACGGTGACACGGCAGTAGCGGCCGGGTGGCAGCGGGAGCGTGGTGTCAGCATCCACAGTGGTGTTTTGCGCCAAGATGTGAACCACGCCCCCGTTGGGCATGGCCTGCACAGCGTTGATGACGAGGTTCTGAATGACCTGGCTGAACTGGCCTTGATCCACCTCGACCGGCCAGAGGTCGGGAGCCGCTTGAAACTCGCACCGCACGTTGGACCCGCGCAGGGCAAAGCTGGCGGAGTCGCGCAATGATTCGGAGAGCGACGCGGTCTGGCGGACCGGCGCGCCGCCCTTGGCAAAGGTGAGCAACTGCGTAGCCAGATCCTTGGCGCGCAACGCGGCTCGCTCCGCCTCCTCCAGGCGCTCGAACTGTTTTTCGCCCGGCTGGCAGAAGAGGCGGGCGAAGGAGATGTTGCCGATGACGGCGGTGAGGATGTTGTTGAAGTCGTGGGCGATGCCTCCGGCAAGAATGCCCAAAGAGTCCAGTTTGCTGGCCCGCACGCGCTCTTCCATGATGGCGTGCTGATCGCTTACATCGCGGAAGACCAGCACGGAGCCCAGAATCTTCGCCTCTTTGTCCAGGATGGGCGCGGCACTGGCGGCAATCACCCGTTCCGTGCCGTCCCGGGACACCAGCAGGCTTTGATCGGGAAGATCGACAATTTCACCGGTGGCCAAAACCTGGGTGACCGGGTTCCGGTAGGCCTGCCGCGTGCGCTGGTGAACGACGCTGAAGACCGACGGAAGCGGCTGCCCGATGGCATCGCCCTGCCGCCAGCCGGTCAGATCCTCGGCCAGCTTGTTGATGATGCTTACGCGCCCCTCGGTGTCAGTGGCGATCACGCCATCACCGATGGAGCGGAGCGTAACCGTGAGACGTTCCTTTTCGGCAGCGAGCGCGTCCTCGGCCTGTTTGCGGCCCGTGACATCCAAGACCAAGGATGCAACTCCGACTATCTGGCCGGTGGCATCAATGAGCGGGGTGTTATACCAGTCGCAGATGATGCGCCGGCCGTCCTTGGTGCGATTCGTGACCGCAAAGGCGTTGAGGCTCTCGTGCGCGCCGGTGCCCGCCAGGCCGCGGTCCGGATGGGCATTGTTGAGGACGCCCTGCCAGGTGCGCTGGACGTGTTCTCGGGCCTCCTCGGAGAGCCGCACGCCGGCCAACAGGTTGGTGAAGAGGTTCGTGCCCGGGGTCTTCTTCTCCGTGAGGACCAGAATCAGCTCGGCCGCGTGGCGGCCCAGCGCCTGATGAGCGGCATAGCCAAAGATGCGCTCGGCCGCAGGATTCCATGCGGTGACTTGAAAGCTCAGGTTCCACTCGATGACCGCCAGTGGCGTCTGCTGGATGTGAAGGGCGAGCTTGCGCTCAGACTGGCGGCGCGCTTCCTCAGCCTCGCGCTGCGCGGTGATGTCCACCATGGAGCCAATCATGCGGATCGCCACGCCCTGCCGGTCATGGATGATGAAACCGCGATCGATGACGTAGGCAAAGGTGCCGTCGCCGCGACGGAAGCGGTATTCATCCGCCCAGAATTCTCCGCCCGTCTGCACCGCCGCCTCGCGGCCATTCCAAACCCGGCGGCGGTCCTCGGAGTGCAACCGCTCCAGCCACCAGTCCAGCTTGGGCGTGAGCGCCTCCCCGGAGTAACGGAACATGGCCTGCACCGCCTCATTCCAAACCAGCCGACCAGACTGGATGTCCCAATCCCAGATGGCGTCGTTGGTGGCGCGCTCCAGCAACCGGTCCCGCTCCTGCACATCCCGCAAGTCGTCCGCGAGGCGCTCCGCTTCGCGCCGCGCCATGGCCTGCGCCCAAGCAATGCCGAAGAGCAGCAGGTTCACCGAAATCCCCAGCCCGAGCACGATGGGCGGCAGACGGTTGTAAGCGCCGCTCTCGAAGGCTGCGGCCGAGGAGGAGACCAGCCACCATTCCCGGTTGCCCACGCGCACGGCGGTTTCGCGCTGAAAACGAGGCTCGCGGGTCTCCCGTTGCGCGCTGACAAAGAGCGGCTCCCCAGCCGTGTTTCGTGGCCCGGCAAACAGCTCGCCACGCACCTGGCCATCTCCGGCGGCGTCAAAAATCCCCGCCAGCAGCCGGGGCATGTCCAGCGCTCCGATGATGAACCCGCGCAGCGCCGCAACCCGCTCCTCGTTGGTGGTGACCGGCTTGCCGGAAAGATAAACCGGCTGGACGAAGACCGGCCGCCGGACCGCTGTGGCCTGCGGCTGCGGGTAGGTCGTCGGCGCGCTCACGGCACTGGTCCCGCTCTCACGGGCATACTGGAGGGTTGGCAGCAAAGCGGCGTCCGTCCAGGCATCCGCCCCCAGCAGCCCGCGCGACGCGGCATTGGTCAGGCTGGAAACCACGAGCGGGTAGTAAATCTCGCGAGCGCCGACCGGATGGATGCGGTAGCTGGCCAGCCCTTGCTTCTTCCACTTGGCCTCGTGCGCCGCCTGTGCCGAACCGGGGACAAATTCGAGAAAACCCAGCAGCTCAAAGCCGGGAAACCGCTCCGCAATGGTGGTGCCGCTCACGAACCGGTTCCACTCGGCCACCTCGATGGCCTCGTTGGCCGTGAAGAACCCGGCGACGCTCACCACCTCGTCAAAATAGCGCACCAAGCGCCGCTCCACGGCGTCTTCCTTGCCCCGGGCCAGTTGCTCGAAGCGCTCCGAGTCCCGCTCCCGGGCGTTGTCCCGCACCCGCCAGTAGGCGACCAGCGTCGGGACCAGGGAAATCACGAGCACAAGGTAAGCCGCACCCATGCGGCGCAGATGCCCACGCCACCAGCTCGCCGTTTTGTTGCGCTGCGCGCTCAAGATGATTCAGTCAGGCCAACCATCGGAGGATAGGCAAACGCCCAAGGGGGGGAAACCTTTTCTAGCCTTGCCCCGGGCTGCCCGCAGAGATGGCGAAATCCCCGCCGCAACGAGGGAAAAGCCACCCTGCCCGACCCGGATCCCGGGCCGGCCCAGGCGGGCTCAAAACAGGCTGTTCACCGCGATGCCGAGGATGCTCAACGGACCCTGGTCCTCCAAGCCCTCGGTGGCCTTGTCGAGTTTCTGAAGCGTCATCTTGGCGTTCTTGAACAAGCTGTCGTCGTTGACAAACTTGCCGACGCTGCCCTGCCCTTTGTTAATCTTCTGCATGATCTCCCGCAGATTGCTCATGGCCAGCGTGGTCTCGTTGTAGAGCGCCTCATCCTTCAGCAGCTTGCCCAGCGAGCCGCGCCCGGCCTGAAGGTCGGCCTGCAAATTGGTCACCGTTTGCTTGGCGCTCAACATGGCTTCGTTGACGTTGCCCAGCGCCTTGCGGGCGTCACCAATAGCCAGACGCGCGTCGCCAAACATGGCTTTCACGTCGGTCACGGCTCCACGGGCATCCGTCATGAAGCCCTTTACGTCGCCGATGGCGCCATTGACGTTGCTGAACGTTCCCTTCACCTCGCCAATCGCCCCCTTGGCATCCGCAAGCAGGCTTTGCGCATCAGCGGCGGTCTTGTTGAGGGTGTCCACGGTCTTGAGCGAGGACGTGTAAAGCGCGTCGTCGCTGATGAGCTTGCCGATGGTGCCCTCGCCCTTGGCGATGCGGTCGGAGATGGTCTGAAGATTGCCAAAGAGCGCGGTCAGCTTGGGGTTGTTCTGCTTGAGGAAGTCGGTCATCGGCCCCAGCACGTTCTGGATGCTGTCCCCGCTGAAGCTCTTGGTGAGGTTCTCGATGCCGGCGGCGGCGTTGTCGAGCTTCTGCATCATGGCCGAGAGGTCCGGCTGCTCGGTGGTATCGATGAAGCTGTCGGGCGTCAGCGTGGGAACAGTCGGGGTGCCGAGGTTGATGGAGATGAAGTTCTGCCCGAGCAGGCCGGCGAACTTGATGGTGGCCTTGGCATCGGTTTTCACCTCGGCCGCTTGGTCCAGCTTCATCGTCACCTTCACCTTGCCCTGGTCGAAGCCAATCTTCTCCACCTTTCCGATGGGCACGCCCGCCATCTTGACCGGGTCACCAATCTTGAGTTCCTGGGCGGTTTTGAAGTGGCCGTGGATGCGGTAGCCCTTCTTGAACAGATCGGTGCCGCCGGCCATTTCCAGCAGCACGAGCGCCGCCACCACGACGAGCGCCACGAACATGCCGAGCTTGGTTTCGAGGGAGGTGTTTTTCATAGCACAGTTCTGTCAGGGGTTAGCGCGGCCGCAAAGTATCTGCCACAAAGAAGCACAAGCGGCGCAAAAAGATTTCTCCTTGTGCCTGCTGCGCCTTTTTGTGGCTGAAACCACTTCATGTTTCATTGTGGTTTCGGTTTGAAATCGGCGGTCAAAAACTTCCGCACGAGCGGATGCTGGCTGCGGCGCACATCCTCCGGACGGCCAATCTCAAGGATCTCGCCATCGGCAATCATGGCAATGCGATCCGCGATGCCAAACGCGAGGTCGCGGTCGTGGGTGACCACGAGGCTGGTGGCGTGGGTGCGGTCCCGCAGGGCGAGAATCTCCTGGCCAATCGTGATCGCAATCAACGGGTCCAGTTCGCTGGTCGGCTCATCGTAGAGGATGAGCTGCGGCTCGATGACCAGCGCGCGGGCCAGCGCAACGCGCTTCTTCATGCCGCCGGAAAGTTCGCCAGGGATTTTCTCCTCGGCCCCCTTCAAGCCGACTATGTCGAGCTTCTCCGCGATGATGCGTCGGATCTCCGCTTCAGGCTTGAGCCGATGCTCCCGGAGGTAGAGGCCTACGTTTTCGCCGACCGTCAGCGAGTTCAGCAGCGCGCCGGACTGGAAGACCATCGCCATCCGGTAGCGGTCGCGCAGGCCCTCGGTGTTGATGCCCTGACCTTCGATCAGGATCTCCCCCGCGTCCGGCTCCTCCAGACCGATGATGTGCTTGAGCAGCACGCTCTTGCCGCTGCCGCTGGGTCCCATCAGGACGAAGATTTCCCCACGCTCCACGGTGAGATCCACCCCACGCAAGACTTCGTGTTCGCCGAAGCTCTTTCGCAGTCCACGGACCTCCACGCGCACGCTGTCGTTGTTTCCGGGGCCGCTCATTTTTCAAGCTGCACCAGCAGGTGCGTGAGGAAGTAATCAAGGATCAAGATCAGGACGATGGAGTTGACCACGGCCTTGGTCACGGTGCGCCCGATGCCGCGCGGCCCACCGATGGTGGAAAGCCCCTGATGACAGGACACCGTGCCGATGACCAAGGCGAAGACGAAGGTCTTGATCAGGCCATGCGCCACATCCTGCACGTCCACCGTCTCGCGCAGGTTCGCAAAGAAAGACTGCATGCCCACGACGATCTGCTGGTTCGTGGCGCACACCAACGCCCCGCCCATCCAGCCCACGAGATCGGCGAAAATCACCAGCATCGGCAGCGCCACCGCCAAGGCGAGAATGCGCGGCAGCACCAGGTAATGCACCGGGTTGATGTTCATTGTCCGCAACGCATCAATCTCCTGATACACGGCCATCGAACCAATCTCCGCCGCCATGGCGGAGCCGATGCGCCCGGCGATGAGCACCGCCATGAGCGTCGGGGCCAGTTCCCGGCAGATGCCCAAGCCCAGAATCCCGCCGAGGTAATTGGCCAAACCCCGCTCGACCATCACCGGCCCGATCTCCAGCGCCAGCACACCGCCGATGAACACGGAGAGAATGCAGACCATCAGCAGGCTCGCCATGCCCACCTCATAAAACTGCTCGGCCACCTTGCGCCGCTGCCGCAACGCCAGTGGCAGCGCCAGCAACGTGCGCCAGAACAAAATGACCAGTCCACCGATGTCTCGAAACATAGATTTGACCCGCAAGGCCCGATCGACCGCGCTTGATTAGCTGCCCACCGCCTGGTTGGCAATTCACGTTTTCAGCCGCGAGGAGCGAGATTGAACTGGCGTTGCCGGCAACCGTTCACGCGCTACCGCCGTTCGTTTCGTTTTACCCGGCCACGCCTTAGTGCTGGATGAAGTAACTCAAGTTCTCCAGCTCGATGGCGAGGTTCACGCCATTCACCGTCACGTCCTCGGGCACCTGAAGGACGATGGGCGCAAAGTTGAGGATGCCCACGATGCCCGCCGCCACCAGTTGGTTGGCCACCTCCTGGGCTCCGGTGACCGGCACCGTGATAATGGCCATTTTCACGTGTCGCTCCCGCACGGTGCGCGCCATCTCCACCATCGGCAGGATGGGTTGGAAAGCGGTTCGGGCCCGCGCTTTCTGCGGCTCGGCATCGAAGGCGGCAACCACCTCAAAGCCCTCGGGACCGAACCCTTGGTAGGCCAGCAAGGCCGCGCCGAGATTGCCCACGCCCACCAGCACCACGGGCTGCAACTGACTCGTGCCAAGCACATCGGCAATCATCCCGGCCAACTGCTCCACATCATAGCCCAACCCGCGCGTGCCAAAAGTGCCGAAGTAGGCCAGATCCTTTCGCAACTGCGTGGACTTTACCCCCGCCGCCCGCGCGAGCGCCTCACTGGCAATGGTGGGCAGCCCGTTCTCCTTCAAGCGCAGCAGGCAGCGCAGGTAGATGGAGAGCCGATACACCGCCTTGCGCGGAATTTCCGGTCGCGAACTTTTCTTCAACTTGCTCGGAAACTACCGGAGCTATTCTGGCACCGCAAGACACGGCGTGCGGGCCGGGCATTTCACCTCAGATGACGTAGTCGAGCGGATTAGTGTGCTCGCCTTGGAGCAGCTTCACGCGCTCGCACATCTGCGCCACGGTCACATTCTCAAGAATCTTCACGATGGCCTCGCGCACTTCCTTCATCACGCTACGGATGGCGCACTTGCTTTCATCGGGACAGGAGCACTTCTCGTAGAAGCGCTCGCTCACGCAGCTCACCGGCGCGAGCGGGCCCTCAATGTGCCGGATGACCGCCGCCAAGGTCACGAACTCCGGCGGGCGCGCCAGCCGGTAGCCGCCCGCCACGCCGCGTCGACTCTCGACCACGCCGAGTGATTTGAGGTCGGTGAGGATTTGTTCGAGGAAGCGCTTCGGAATGTTCTGCTGCTCTGAAATGGTCTGGATGCGCACCACATCACGGTCGTAGTTCAGCCCCAAGACCAGCAAAGCACGCAGTGCATACTCGCCTCGAACGGAGATCTTCATGAGCCGATGATAAAAGGCTCATAAAATTGGTCAAGATTGGTGGAATCACACAACTTGAAGGTGTGCTTCAGCCCTTTGGAATTGAGTTTAGCAGATTTATACTAATCTCTATTGACTTAGTAGAGTATAGACCTAAACTCGCCTCCATGTCGAAGCCATCGGCAATCCGAAATGAAGCCCAAAGCGACTGGCTGACCCTCGTGGCCGAGCAAGTCGGACAACTCCGTTTCGGCGTCGTGCAAATCACTGTGCATGACTCGCGCGTGGTGCAAATCGAGCGGACCGAAAAGGTCCGGCTCGACAAGCCCGCCGCCGAGGCCCGGCCAACGCCAACCAAATCCTTGGAGGCAAACTAACCCAGTCAGGCAAACCGACCCACCCCGGAGGTTCCTTAAAAATGAAAACAAACCTGAATGAACCGCACTTGGCTCCTCGCGATTTCCGCGATAGCGCTCAACCTGGCAACCCTCCACCCCGGTTTCGGACAAGCTCCCAGCACTGAGGTGTCTTCCAACACCACAAATTCTGTGAACCCCGCCGGCCGGCCGCCTGCGCCGCCCAAATCCTACTACCAAGATCCTAGGAGTTACGGCACCAAGCGGGATCCAGATCCGCCCCGGTATGTCGCCATCTCAGCAAATCCGGCGTGGACGCATTCAAGGATCTGACCTGGCTGGACGTGGGGCTGGACTATCGGTTCCGCTACGAATACCGGCAGGATGACATCCGCCGCAACCGGCTTGGGCTCGACCAACCCCTGCTGCACCGCACCCGCGCCTATCTCGGCATCAAGGAAATCGCGGACCCGTTCCGATTCGCCGTCGAGCTGACGGATTCGCGGCGCTACAACAGCGGATTTGTCCGCGACAACCGCGATGTGAACGAGTTCGAGCCCACCATGCTGTATGCGGAGCTTTACCTCGCCTCCCTGCTCGGCCACGACGGACTGGGCAACCCACGCCCGTTAAGCGTGCGGGCAGGGCGGATGAACTTCGAGTTTCTGGACCGCCGGCTGTTGGGCAACAACCAGTGGCGCAACACGCCCAACACGTTCGACGGCTTCCGCGCGACCTTGGGGCGTGAGGAAAATGACTGGCAGTTGGACCTGTTGGCGGTCCAGCCCAACCTGCGGCTGAAATACAACGTGGACGAACCCACCGAGGGCCAGTGGATTTACGGTGCCATCGGACATTGGCGCGGCTGGTCCGACAGCATCACCTTGGAGCCTTACTATCTGATGCTGCGCCAGGCCGCCACCGGCCCCACGCGGAACCAGCCCGCCGCCCAGTTGGAGCGCGAGGTTCACTCCCTGGCTCTGCGGGGCTATGGCCGGGTGGGGCAGACGGCGTTCGATTATGACTTCGATGCGGTTTACCAGTTCGGCTACCAAAACACCGCGACCGGCTCCCAATCCACACGTGCCGTCGGTCTGGCCAGCGAGGTGGGTTACACGTTCACGCACGCCTGGAAGCCCCGGTTGAGCGTCTTCTACGGTTACGCCACCGGGGACCGCAACCCCAATGACAACCAGAACGAGCGTTTTGAGCGCTTCTACGGATTCGCCCGCCCGTGGTCGGCGAACGACTACATCGTCTGGGAGAACATCAGCACCCCCAAGCTGCGGCTGGAGTTTCAGCCTCACAACAAGGTGCGCGTGGATGCCGGTCATAGCTTCTACTGGCTGGCCAGCGACACCGACCGCTTCAACAATCTCCGGGCTGTGGGCGGCCCGGACACCGCCTATCGTGACCGGACCGGCCGCAGCGGCAGCTACATCGGCCACGAATTTGACATTCGTTCCCGGCATCAAGTCACCAGCAAGGCGGAAGTCACGGTGGGTTATTCGCACTTCTTCGCTGGCGGCTTCACCCGCAGCGCGGGCCAGCGAGACTCAGACTTCTTCTATCTCGAAGTCCTCGTGAACGCATTCTGATGACACACAAACAATTCCCAATCCCAGCCACACTCAATCTGTCCAACTGGAATCCACCGCCCATGAAATCATCACTCCCCCACCTGTTCTCCGCCGTGCTGACACTCGCGTTCGCCTTCACCGCGACCGCCAAGGACATCAAGCTCCTCAACGTCTCCTACGACCCGACCCGCGAGTTGTATCAGGACTTCAACACGGCCTTCGCCAAGCACTGGCAGGCCAAAACCGGCGACAAGGTCACGGTCTCGCAATCGCACGGCGGCTCCGGCAAGCAGGCACGCGCCGTGATTGACGGCCTCGAAGCCGATGTCGTCACGCTCGCGCTGGCCTACGACATTGATGCCATCGCGGAGAAGGGCCGGCTCCTGCCCGCCGGCTGGCAGAAGCGGCTGCCGCAGAACAGTTCGCCCTACACGAGCACGATTGTCTTCCTCGTGCGCAAGGGCAACCCCAAGGGCATCAAGGACTGGAACGACCTCGTGAAGCCCGGCATCGGCATCATCCCGGCGAACCCGAAAACCTCCGGCGCGGCGCGCTGGACGTATCTCGCGGCCTGGGGCTACGCGCTGAAGCAGAACAACGGCGACGAGGCGAAAGCGAAGGAGTTCGTCGCGAAGTTCTACAAGAACGTTCCCGTGTTCGACACCGGCGCGCGCGGCGCGACGACCACCTTCATTCAGCGCAGCATTGGCGACGTGCTCGTGGGCTGGGAGAACGAGGCGTTCCTCGCGCTCAAGGAACAGTCTTCGGGTGGCTACGAACTAGTCGTGCCCTCCGTCAGCATTCTCGCCGAACCGCCCGTTACCGTGGTGGACAAGGTGGTGAAGCGGCACGGCACCGCCGACGTGGCAAAGGGCTATCTGGAGTATCTCTACTCGGACGAAGGTCAGGAAATCGCCGTGCGCAACTACTACCGCCCGCGCTCCGCTGCTGTCGCGGCCAAGTTCGCCGACAAGTTTCCGAAGCTTCAACTGTTCACCATCGATGAAGTCTTCGGCGGCTGGCAAAAGGCGACCAAGACGCACTTCGCCGACGGCGGCATCTTCGACCAAATCCAGCGCAAGTGAACTGGCACCTTCCGGCGGCGGCTGGCGTGCATTCCAGCCGCCGCCGAGAAAAGCAACTCACCACAGACATGACCTCTGCATTTGTGAAAGACTTCGCCCTCGCCCCCGTCGCCACGCTGCCCAAGCGCCCGCTGGACACCGTGCTGGCCCCGCTTGATGAAATGGCCGCGCGCTCGACGGATTTTATTCGGAAGCCGCTCGGCGAGTTCGAGAGTGAAGGCCGCAGCTACAGCTTGCCGCGCTACGTCTATCTCGGGCCGAAGGGTGGCGGCGACATTCTCCGCATCGGCATCTTCGCGAGCATTCATGGCGACGAACCGGAAGGCGCGCTGGCGCTCACGCGCTTCGTCGCAGCGTTGGAGGCGAATCCTGACATCGCCAAGGGCTACGCGCTGTTCATCTATCCGATCTGCAATCCCAGCGGCTTCGAGGACAACACCCGCCACGCGCGCAGCGGCCGGGACTTGAACCGCGAGTTCTGGCGGCACTCGACACAACCGGAGGTGCGGCTGCTGGAGAGCGAGCTCTACCTGCACGCCTTCCACGGCATCATCACGCTGCACACGGACGACACCAGCGACGGGCTGTATGGCTTCGTCGGTTGCGATGTGCTGTCCGAATTTCTCCTGGAGCCGGCGCTGGCGAGCGCCGCCGGTTTCCTGCCCCGGAATCACAACCACCAGATTGACGGCTTCCCGGCAGCCAACGGCATCATCAACCGGGGCTATCAGGGAATGCTCCAATCACCGCCCGGCCTGTCGGAACGCCCGTTTGAAATCACCTTCGAGACGCCGCAACACTCGCCCGTGGAACGCCAGGTCGAGGCCTTTTCCGCTGCGCTGCAAACCATCCTCACCGAATACAGCCAGTTCATCGCCTACGCGCAGAACATTTGACCTTGTTCGGTCCCCGCATCGTGTTGAACTCTCCGTTAGTCACCAGCAACTGCGCTTTTCCGTTCCCGCTACATGGCTGAAAAACGTTTCCGAGTCCTGCCCGGCTTTGGGCTGACGATGGGCTTCACGCTCTTTTACCTGAGCGTGCTGGTGCTCGTGCCCATCGGCGGGCTGTTTCTGCGCACGTTCAGCCTCTCGTGGGCGGACTTTTGGAGGCTCGCCACCACGGACCGCGCACTCGCGGCGTATCAGCTCACCTTCGGCGCGTCGCTCGCCGCCGCCGTCATCAACGCGGTGTTCGGCACGCTGCTGGCGTGGGTGCTGGTGCGCTATGACTTCCCGGGCCGGCGCTTCATTGACGCGCTGGTGGACTTTCCGTTCGCGCTGCCCACGGCGGTCGCGGGCCTGACGCTGGCGAATCTCTTCGCGGAGAACGGCTGGCTCGGGCAGTTCCTTGTGCCGATGGGCATCAAGGGTGCGTTCACGCCGCTGGGCGTGGTCATCGCGCTCACGTTTGTTGGAATGCCGTTCGTGGTCCGCACCTTGCAACCTGTGCTCGAACATCTCGACCGCGACGTGGAAGAAGCCGCCGCCACGCTCGGCGCGGGACGCTTGCGCACGTTCGCCAGCGTCATCGCGCCGACACTGCTGCCGCCGGTCATCACCGGCTTCGCGCTCGCGTTCGCGCGGGCCATTGGCGAATACGGCTCCATCGTCTTCATCTCCGGCAACCTCCCGATGAAGACCGAAATCGCGCCCTACCTCATCGTCATCCGGCTGGAGGAATACGACTACACCGGCGCAATGGCGCTGGCCGTGGTGCTGCTCGTCATTTCCTTCGCGCTGCTCGCCGTCATCAACGTGCTCGAACAGTGGGCCAACCGATTCTCTCGCTGACATGTCCGCCATTCCCAAACGCACATTCAGCGCCGGCCAGCGCAAATCCCAGCGAGGCACGGAGGAAGCGCCCTTCGTGAAATGGCTGCTCATCACCGTAGCGCTGCTGTTCTCGCTCGTCTTCCTGCTGTTGCCGCTGGTGAACGTCTTCGCGCAGGCGTTTGCGAAGGGCTTCACGGTTTATTGGGATGCGCTCAAGCACCCAAACACCATCGCCGCGATGAAGCTCACGCTGCTCGTCACGATCATCTGCGTGCCGCTCAACGTCCTCTTCGGCCTCGCCGCCGCATGGGCCATCACGAAGTTCGAGTTCCGCGGCAAGTCGCTGCTCATCACGCTCATTGACCTGCCGTTCTCCGTGTCGCCCGTCGTGGCGGGTTTGATGTTCATTGTGCTGTTCGGCTTGCAAGGTTACTTCGGTGAGTGGCTGGCTGACCGCGAAATCAAAATCATCTTCGCCGTGCCCGGCATCGCGCTGGCGACGCTCTTCGTGACCTTCCCGTTTGTCGCGCGCGAGTTGATTCCCATCATGCAGGCCGCCGGCTCGGACCAGGAGCAGTCCGCGCTCACGCTCGGCGCGAACGGCTGGCAGACCTTCTGGCATGTCACGTTGCCCAGCGTGAAGATGGGCCTGCTCTACGGCACCATCCTCTGCATCGCGCGCTGTGTCGGCGAATTCGGCGCGGTCAGCGTCGTCAGCGGCCACATCACCGGCAAGACCGACACCGTGCCGTTGCACGTTGAGAAGCTCTACAACGAGTATCAGGGTGCCGCCGCCTTCGCCGTGGCGAGCATCCTCGCGCTTGGTGCGCTGTTTACGCTGGGCTTGAAGACCTGGCTGGAATGGCGCGAAGCGAAGCTGGAAGAAAGCTCTCAGCTTGCAGCCGTCGGCCTTCAGCCGGTTGCCGACAGCTATAAGCCGATGGCTGACGGCTGACGGCCATAACTCACCTCACCCATGCAAGACTTCCGACAGCTCAAGGTTTGGCAAAAGGCGCATGCGCTAAACCTAGAGATTTATGCGGCCACAGCTCGCTTTCCGAGTTCAGAACTTTACGGTTTGAGCAGCCAGATGCGGCGGGCTGGCACGTCCATCACCGCCAATCTTGCCGAAGGACGAGGGCGCGGCAGCGACCCCGATTTCGCGCGCTTCGTGTTCATGGCAATGGGTTCAGCCTGCGAGTTGGAGTCGCACTTGGAGCTGGCAAAGGACCTGAAGTTCCTTTCAGAGGACTCGTATCGCACTATCCTGAACGATTTGGTCGAGGTGAAACGAATGCTTTCCGCCTTCATCACCAAACTCAGACCGAGCGCCGGCAACAAAGAGCCAAAAGCTGATGGCTGACGGCTGAAAGCTTACCCTTCCATGAGCATCGAGCTTAAGAACATCACCAAGCAGTTCGGCGGCGTCTCCGCCGTCAACGACGTGAGCTTCACCGTCGCCGACGGCCAGCTCGTCGCGCTGCTCGGCCCGTCCGGTTGCGGCAAGACCACCGTGTTGCGCATGATTTCCGGCCTTGAAGCGCCGACCGATGGCGAGATTTTCGTGCGCGGCAAGCGCGTCAACGACGTGCCGGTGCAGAAGCGCAACATCGGCTTCGTCTTCCAGGGCTACGCGCTCTTCAAGAGCATGAGCGTGGCGGACAACATCGCCTTCGGCCTCAAAATCAAGAAGTGGTCGAAGCCCGACCGCATCGCACGCGTGGCCGAGTTGATTGATCTGCTCGGCTTGAAGGATTTGGAAAACCGCTTCCCCCACCAGCTTTCCGGCGGCCAGCGCCAACGCGTCGCCCTCGCCCGCGCGCTCGCGCCCAAGCCGGACGTTCTCCTGCTCGACGAACCCTTCGCCGCCGTGGACGCAAAAATCCGCCAGGAGCTGCGCGAGATGCTCGTCAACCTGCACC